>Ga0306924_10000013_pt1 | contig 246383 bp, 229 predicted proteins | sample sta12Can44000111_FD_203756 | JGI IMG/M metagenome (GOLD analysis project Ga0306924, IMG submission 203756) | Lab enrichment of tropical soil microbial communities from Luquillo Experimental Forest, Puerto Rico - statanox.12C.anox.44.000.111 (v2)... | ecosystem: Environmental > Terrestrial >... | reverse complement strand
GCCAGACCCCTCAACCTTGCATCAACAGCGTGCCGCAGATGAGCGAAAGGTATATTATCGCAAAATAAAGGAGAAACGACGATGGCAACACAAACAGACGAAATACAGCCGATTAGGAGGGCAAGATTAAAGCGGACGGCACCCTATGGGTCCGATCCGGGGGGCAAGCCCTTGTCTGCACACTGTTTGGGGCGGCACCTTCTCGGGGCCGTCATAGTGCCGCGAGACGCGGCAAAGCCTGCATTACCCGCGTCTCTCGCGGCACTCCTGCCCGAAATCGCCGGATTCTGGCGGATCGGTGGCCATGAGCGACGACGACGATCATTTCCGGCCGAAGCCCGGCCGCGTCCGCTCCAACGGCGTGAAGGCGCGACAGGCCAAGAGCTTTCTCAGCAAGGTTCGCAAGATCGCCCGCCAGCAGCAGGCCGGAACGGGCCGCAGCCGATCGGTGAAGGGTGGCGGCCCCGGCCGGACGGCGAACGGTCAGAGTGTCGTCGCTTCCGGCCGGGGCGTGCAGCGCGGGCGCGGCGCATCCTTCGTGCGCGCCCGCAATCTGTCGAACGGCTGGAGCCATCGCCAATCCGGTAGCCGCCGCGTCATCGTCAAATCCCGGTCGGTTCGCGCTGCCGGGCGCAGTGGCAAGGCCGCTGCCCATCTGCGCTACATCCAGCGCGACGGCACGGCCCGCGACGGCGAGCGCGGCCAGCTCTATTCAGCGAACGAGGATAGCGCTTACGGCGATGCTTTTCTCGATCGCGGTCAGGACGATCGACACCAGTTCCGGTTCATCGTCTCGCCGGAGGACGCCACCGATCTTGCCGACCTGACCGGCTACACCCGCGAGCTGATGGGAAGGATCGAAACCGACCTTGGCACCAAGCTCGATTGGGTCGCGGTTAATCACCACAACACCGGCCATCCGCATGTGCATGTCATCGTCAACGGTCGCGACGCGCTGGGCGATGATCTTGTCATCAATGGCGACTATCTCGCGGGCGGCATTCGCGAGCGGGCAAGCGAACTGGCGACGCTGGAACTCGGCCCCGTCACCGAGATCGAACAGCGCCGCAAGCTCTTGGCCGAAATCGACCAGGACCGGATCACCCGCATCGACCGCGCGATGATCGCCGAGGCCGAGGATCGCTTCATCGACCTGCGCCGCGAGCCGGACGATCTGCGCGGCCAGTCCGACCGGACGATGCGCCTGCGCCGTCTCGGCAAGCTTGGCGACATGGGCCTTGCCACCGAACATGCTCCCGGCGTCTGGGAATTGAGCGACAGGCTGGAGCCGACGTTACGCGATCTGGGCGAGCGCGGCGACATCATCCGCACCATGCAGAAGGCGCTCCGGGCCGAGGGCGCAGAGCGTGATCCCATGACCTTCCAGATTCACGACACCGCGCCCGCGACGCCTATCGTCGGCCGCGTCATCGACAAGAATCTGTCCGACGAGCTGGGCGAGAGTCTGACGCTGGTGGTCGATGGCATCGACGGCCGCACGCACCATGTTTCCGGCATCGACCCCACGCGCGTCGAGGACGCCCGCATCGGCAGCGTGATCGAGATCGGGCGGCCGGACAGCGTCGGCCGCCCATCTGACCGCGCCATCGCCAGCATAGCCGAGGAGGGCATCTATCAGCCGAGACGCCATCTTGAGCAGGCGCGGTTCGACGGCCGTGTGCCGAACGGCGATTATGAGGGCTTCGTGGACGCCCATGTCCGGCGGCTGGAGGCGCTGCGCCGCGCCGGGATCGCGGAGCGTATCGACGCCGATCATTGGCGCATCCCGGAGGATTTCGAGGCGCGCGCCGCCGCCCATGACGCGAGGCGGAATGGTCGTGCCAATATTCGCGTCATCTCGACCTTCGACCTTGAACGTCAGATCGGATTGGACGGCGCGACCTGGCTGGACCGGCGGCTCCTCGGCGCGGACAAATCGGACCTGTCACCATCAGGCTTCGGCGAACAGGTGCGCGAGGCAATGGAACGCCGCCGCGAACATCATATCGAGCATGGCGATGCCGTCCATCAGCCGGACGGGCGCACCGCCTATCGCCGCAACCTGATCGCCACGCTTCAGGAGCGCGAGGTTGCCCGCACGGGTGAGGAACTGGCGGCCAGGAAGTCGCTGCCGTTCCGCATGGCCGCCGATGGCGAGACCGTCACTGGCACGTTCACCGGAACCGCGCAGCTCTCCAGCGGCAAGTTCGCCATCGTCGAGAAGTCCCATGAGTTCACCCTTGTCCCGTGGCGGCCGGTCATTGACCGTCAGCTTGGCCACGAGGTCACGGGCATTGTGCAGGGCGGATCGGTATCCTGGCAGTTGGGGCGGCAACGGGGATTGGGCTTGTGATTGTGATGGACGAGAAACGACCGAATCCTTCTTTAGGGCGATCGAACGATACGTGGAATGAGGACCATTGCGGCTGCGGCATAGAGGGAGGCTATCCGCCGAGGAGAGTGTGACCTCGGCGTCCTTCCAGAGACGCCGATTTCGGTTGATCCAAGCGATGAAGCGTTCAACATCCCATCTTCGCGGCTGGACGGCGAAGCCGATCTGGTCGGGCTTGCGACGAACAATCTCCACGGCGATGCGGGTCGCGGTCGTGACGCGCGGCCCCCGATAGCCTTCATCGGCGAAGACTCTCTCGATGAACGGGAACGGGCACCGCGATGCCGCGAGGAACGGACCAGCTCCGTCTCGATCCAGCACGTTGGCGGGGTGCGTGAACAGGACGAGACCGCGCCCATCGGTGTCGACAAGAGCGTGGCGCTTGCGGCCCATGAACTTCTTGCCGGCGTTGTAGCCGCGCAGCCCGCCTGCTCTGGTTGTCGATGATGCAGGCGCTCGGCGACGCCGGCCTCACGCCCCTAGCCTTCGTCCTTGCCGTGGACAAGGATGGTGTCGCACTTCGCACCCGCCAGGCGATGTACCACGATCGCCTGATAGTCGGGCGATCCGTACCAAGCGAGCAGATCGACCTCGCTCGGAAAGCGGATCAACACCGAGCGCGTGTAAGGCCAGTCGCCTTCCAGCAGCGTCGGCGTCGGGTCGACGGCCAGATATTCGCCGTTGAAGCGGGCGAACACCTCGTCGCAGGCATCGAGATAGTGCTGGTATTCGGCGGGATCGTCGACTCGGATCTGGGCAACGAAATAAGCGGGCATGGCTTGCCTCGAAAAAGGAAATTGCTCGACTTACGTTTCGATTTGTAGTCGTGGCACATCCAAATCCGCTATCGGATCAAGACCCTTCTTTCTCATCCGCCTTCCCGGCAAAGCGTGGGAATAGAGCGCATGCGTTGTCACGGCCGATTCCGGCCTTCGTTTCGGCGTCGAAGATTGTCAACGTTTCCAGCGCCTCGACCTCGAGTCCTGTTACTGTCGCCGGTGCGAAGGGATAGTCGCTTCCGAACAGAATGTGATCCGGTGAAACAAGCTCACGAAGAGCGGCCATCGCAAATGGTGACGGTGAAAGAGCTGTGTCGTAGTAGAAGCGACGGATGTAGCTCAGGATCCCCTCAGGCGCTTTAATTGCGAGCTGAGGGATCTCGTCGGCCAATGTGAGCCGCCAAGCGATGTACGGCAAGAAACCGCCAGCGTGAGCAAGGATCCACCTGATGTGTGGATGTTTTTCAACCGTCCCGGTCAGGATCAGGTTTGTGGCCGCACGGGTCGTGTCGCACGGAAATTCGACCAGAAATCCTGGCGCCGCGAGTTGAAGCTCTGTGCTGCTCTTGTGCAGGTTCGGATGGATGAACACGGTCGCCGAACGCCGATCCAGCTCGTCCATCAATTCATCGAACTGCGGGTCTCCCAAAAAACGTCCGTCGCTGCTACCCAAGAGAACTATGCCGTCCGCCTTCAAAACATCTAGCGCAAAGACCGCCTCCTCGCAGGATTCCTGGGTGAACGGCATCGGCAACACCGCGAACGATCCGAAGCGGCCCGGATATCGGCCAGCCATCTCGGCGGCGTATTCATTGCACGCCCGAGCCAGAAGCACAGCAGCACTTCGATCACCGAAGTAGACGCCAGGCGCGGACAAGGACGTGATTGCCGTCGCTATTCCATGGGCGTTCATGGTCTCGACCGACTTCTCAGGTGTCCAGGAAGGCAGCGGCGCTCCGGCAACTTCCGAGATCCCTCTAGCTTCCATCTCCCTCGTGAACGCAGGTGGAATGAGATGATGATGTACGTCGATCAAACGAGGCAATGTCATGGCTGATGTCCTGGAGTTTCCGAACACGGGGATTCGCAGTGATGACGTTTCGACGCCGAGGCAGCTCTAGAAGCCGCGCTCTCGGAGCCAAGAAGTCACCCGCTCAAAAAAGAAGTGCGCGCCAGGGTCTTTATTCGTTAAGTGTCCTGCATCGGGGATGAGGAACGACGTGAAATCGGCACCCGGTTTATAGAAGCCAGATTCATTCAGAAACGTCGGATCTGTAGCGCAGTCAAACGTGGAGGTGCACCACCTCAGGTCCTTCTGGCCCAAGGCAAACAGCACCGGAACGTCAATCGCCATCGTGATTGAGGTGTTTCTGGAATCAGGGCCAATTGCATTGAGTTCGGCAAGCATCACCGTATCCTCCAGCATCGACGTATACCAGTCGGCGGCCAGCTTGGGCGCTTCTGGAATCAAACGTCGCACGAAGTAGCCGGGCGCCCATCCCAGGCCGCGGCCGTATCCCGGATGCTGTTCAATTGGCATTACGGCATCGAACACCAATTTCATTGCCACGTCGGAAAGGTTGTGCCCCACGCCACTCACCACGACGGCGTCGGCGCTGCGAAATCGGGAAGCGGCATGCCAAGCGACCATGCCGCCCATCGAATGGCCGTTCAGGATTACTCGCTTGAACTTGCACCCCAGCGCCCCGGCCTTGAGGTACTGGATCACTTGATGAATCGCGTAGGCCTGTGCAACGAAGTCCGTCGTCGTCGGGTCTGGCCGATCACTGTTTCCGTAACCAGGACGATCCAGATTCAGCGTCGCAAAGCCATCCAGCGTCGCGTGCCGAACATAGGACTGCTTCTCAGGCTCGAGTGGCCAGTCCCAGTACGAACCATTGTTCGATCCACCCGCCAGCAAGACCTGGATCGTTGTATCTTGGGTCAGCGGCTGCCGCGTCGCGAGTTCTCCCGCGACCTCAATCCACTCGTCCCGGTCCGGATGAAGCTTCACCGGAAATCGATACCAGCGGCATGAAGCCCCGCTATTCGTATGCTGGCTCGTCGAGCCGATCGGCCTAGGCTTTGCGGCGAGTGTCGGAACATCAACTGGATCGGGGAGGATCACCAGCGCCATCTCGCGCTGGTTCTGGGCTTCTTGGGATTGCGACATTTAATTGGTCTCCCGTTTGCTGAATGAAGTAAGGAGACCCCGCTGACGCCAGCGGGTTCTTGCAGAGATCACACAATCCCGTCTCCTGTCCGGATAGTGGGACGGCCCGTTCCAGGCCGATGGTGCGGATAAACAGGCCGAACCCGTTCTTCTGATGAGTGAAGACATGTTCAACCGCCGCCCGAATCGAGGATTTGCCGGCACGGCGCGTGCGACCTGCTGCGGCATCGGCCATCAATCGGCCTGCGCGGCTGAGGTCACCGCGCTCTCCCGGATGAAGCCAAACCGCCGGTCGATCGCTATATGGGAGTTGTAGCCGAAAACCGGCAAGGCGATCTGCGGCAGCGGCGTGCTGGCGGTGCTAACTCGCCCGCAGCACGATCATTCACGATATCAAACGCGGGCACTGACGAACCTGAAGACTGAACCACAGGACAGGGCGTCTTTGCGACGTGAAAAATATCGCGAGTTGATCGCATCCGGCCCTGGATCATCGATGAAACTGAAACCGAGCTCACGCAGCTGGTGCTGCATCAGTGCTGGATCGAAGCTCGAGATCCACGGTTCTCCTGAGGCGGCGACTTGCTGGTCCATGATCCCGACGATGACTCGCTCGATGGGATTAAGCAGGGACATCGGCACCCGATAATCGAAGGAGATGCGACTTCCGGAAGGCTGAGCGGCCACGTAAGACAACGTGTCCAAAACGGCCTGCTGGCTCAGGTAGACCGAGACCCCCATCCACGAAAAGCATGTTGGGAGGTCGGATCGAAGCCCCGCGTTTTCGAGTTGCCCTGATAGCGAGCCGTGTTCGAAATCCACCGGCACAAAATGCACCGTCGCGGGAACTGCAATTCCGGCGTCGGACAGGCATTGCCTCTTCGATTGCTGAGTTGACGGATGATCCACTTCGAAGACGTTCAACCCAGCGTTCTCATGCGGATTTCGGTACGCGAAGGTGTCCAGGCCCGCGCCCAGAATAACGTACTGTCGAATGCCGTCGTCTACGGCCTTACTAAGTTCGTCCTCGGCAAAACGACTGCGAGCTACCAATCCGGCGCGTACGCCGCGCGAAATCGGATCATTCAATCTGAACGGATCTTCGCGGAGCGATGCCTCCATCCTTGGCCCGAGAATGGGTAAGGCGACAGGGTCGGTGAGTACGATTGGATCGTCGAGCAACTGGTGCACTGCACGGAGCTGCGCAACGTGCAAAGCGGTGCGGCTGGGCTCGCCCTTTTGGACAGCCGTTCCCGCTTTGAGAGACATGCCGGAGGTTTGGACGTCCGGCGTGATCGAAGGCTGTCGCTCCCGAAGCAACGCATCCGCATCCCACAGGGCTTTTTCGGCTTGTTGATGCCGCTGGTTGCCTGCAGCACCAGTGGGGCGCGCACCAACGTTGCTTTCATTCGCGGGACCATCGTCAGACATCATATCCTCTTAAATTATTGTTCGACATTCGTTTTTAGCCACAGTTGGAGAAGTTTCAGTGCGCTCCTCGATGTGGGGCAAAGAGGCAGAAGCCGCCCAGCGTCACCAGATTCCAGGAACAAGGCGATACCGGGTCGTGCTTTCTGCATATTCGCGGTACCCGACAAGTTCATTTTGCAGCGTTCTATCTTCGCGGTCTGTTCGCCAGACGAACAGAATGCCGAGGAGCAGCATCGGGGCCAATCCCCAGCCTGATCCAAGAATCAGCGCTGCGCCCGGAAGGCCGATGATCATGCCAGCATACATCGGGTGCCGGACTACGCGATAAGGACCACTCTGGATAACAGTTTGGCCTCGCTCTCCTTGGATGCGAACTGTGGTTTCAGCGTAAGTATTCGTCAGAACCGCCCATATCGACCATATAGATCCCATGATAAATAGCGTCACTCCAATGTAAGCGCTCCATAGCGGCAATGGAGCCCATCCAAACCTCACGGCATCAAGACCGCAGATGATCGGATAGAGCGCACTAACAGGCGTCATCACGAGATAGAATATCTTGTCGAATTTTTTCGTATCTCCTCTGATACCGCGCGCTCTTTGTTCCATGAGCTCCGGCTGTCTCACTTCAAGGAATACGCTTGCCGCGACCTGCATAACGACAAATATTACTGCAAATAACCATCCTCGATACCAGTTAAGCGTCCCCGCGCCCAAAAATGGAAGTGCGGCATAGGCTCCTGAGCCTACCAAAGTGCGACCTGCCCTTCTGAAGATTCGAGGGGAGACGTTCTCCACCTGATTAGCCATGAAATGCGTCCTTCTAATTGAGGTCGTCTTATCGAATGAGGAGTGTGGCTGGTAGGCGATCGCATCTCACCGACCACTCCATAACGGAATTTGACCATCTGAAACGGAAACATTCGACTGGCCGCGACAACCAGACCGCTATCTAGCGCTACCCTAATGTTCATAATATACGCGATGGATATGCCAGTCGGTTGCCGCAACTGATTAAAGTAGTTTACCATTTTGACGTCAAGGCGCAGTATCTCTGGTCAGAGCAGCGTCGAAAGATAGGTTGTCTGGGACATTGATGGAATCCCACATAGCGTTGTCTCGGGATCGACTATACTTAGAAAGGATCCTTATGCTTGACACGGCATTGACTGTCGATCAGGGCTGTCATTCAATAGTAGCGAATCAGGTCACTGTGTCAGGTTAATTGTCTGTATTTAACGATTTTTGTCATAGTGCCTACACGCCTATGACGACAATACCATTGAATCGAGGGGATGATACCAAGGTAACTCTACGAAAACTGCGGATTTAACAATGAAAACCCGATCAACGGCGCACGATAAGACTATTAGCCTGCCAAAACAGACTTCATCACTGCTTGGATGACGCCATGACCGCGAGCCGCGTGCGAGTAATCCTTCTGTCTCCGAGAGGACGACTGCTGTTGATTCGGTATCGTAACACCGGTCCATCAGGTGTGGATCGCCCCTGCTGGACTACCGCCGGCGGTGGAATGGAGGCAGGCGAGTCTGTATCGGATACCGCACTTCGCGAGCTCCAGGAAGAAACGGGCATCTCTGATGTCAGCCTGGGGCCCGTGGTCTGGTACGGCGATAGCCAAAGGGGTTGTGATTGGGGAGTGACATTCAAAGAACATTACATCGTCGCCCACTCAAAAACCGAGGATGTTCGCAAGGACGGATGGATTGAGCATGAGCGTCAGCAAATACTCGAAATGCGATGGTGGAGCATTCAAGAAATTAGTGAGAGTTGCGATCTGATTTACCCGAATGGTCTCGACGAGCTGCTTGCCCCGATCCTAGCGGGAGAATTCCCAACAGAGCCAAAGATCATTTCTGCCCCTTAGTGAATTCTTAAAGCTGGCCGGAAGGAAGGCACACTCCTACCAGCTAAAAGCCGTCTGTCGTCTTCCCATCCAACGCCGTGGCGGCAGCCTCGCCTGTCTTGCCACGGCGGGCTATGTAGGTTTTCTGCTCGGGGGAGGGACTATGTGCAGGAAGGATCCTTATGCTTGAGACGGCATTGACCGTGGATCAGAGCGGTCACCCGATACTAGAGAATCAGATCACTGCGTCAGGTGAATGGTCTGTGGTCAACGATTTTTGCCATAGTACCTACACGCCTATGAAAACAAGACCACTGAACCGAGGGGATGATCCTAGGGCAACTCTACGAAAACTGCGAGTTGGACAGATAACATTCAGCCGATTCTGCTTTGGCGTTCCAACCAGGGCCGACGAATTCGACCCCAGAGCAGGCAACATTCTCGTTGTTAACACACTACGAGGCACCGTCACCCATCCTCTAGGAGCGCAGAACGTCGTAGATACCCGCCCAGGGCAAAGCTATGTCGTCGATTGCAGTCGTACAGAGTATTGGAGCGTGGCTGATGGATATGATCTTCAGTTCAACCTGACCATTCCGCATCGGCTTATGGAAGAGACAGTCGAAAGGTGGTTTGGCTTCGTTCCGGATGACAAGCTTTGGGCCCATCGCTGTGTGTTTGCAGAAAATGGGTCCTCGTGGTTGGCGCTGCTTGATTATGCGACGCGTTCAATCGACGCGCGGGTGAATGCAGTGCCGAATCCACTTACGGAGAAGCGCATTCAGGAAACGATTTGTCTGGATCTACTGCAATTTTGGTGTGCAAGCGCCGATATTGATCTGACGACCGGAGCCAGGGCAGCCGCTCCGAGATACGTCCGTGATGCGGAAAAATTGATGGATGAGGCCGCAGGGTCTGGCACAAGCGTCCTGGCGGTTGCGGACGCTCTCGGTATTACCGCAAGGAGTCTGTCTGAAGGTTTCCGTCGGTTCCGTGGGATTACGCCCTATAGTTATCTCAAGACCCGTAGACTTGAAGCGTTGCACGACCGATTGATGGTAGCTTCTGTATTCGATACCGTCACATCGATTGCGAAAGAAATGGGTTTCGTCAATCTGGGGGCCTTGTCCGCCAGTTATCGCGAAAGGTTTGGTGAGACCCCAGCCCAAACGCTGCATCACAATAACCGTAGAAGGATGTAGGATTAGCGTGACATCTTTTGGTTCGCAGCCTTTGTCCATGTGTTTCGAATTCGCATCGTGGCAATGGGGCTTGCCCATTGCTCGTCAAATGGCGGCTTCTTTCGAAGTTCTGCGAGAACAGTAGCGGATGCGACGCCGGCTCGTCACAAAGGATTCCGAAATTGAAATGACGTCGCGGCTGCTCGGTAGGCGCGTCCCATTAATCGTATTGCTACAAACCATAAAAGTGGCCCAGTATCTTAGCTTCCGTCATGCCGCTAACGCATTGGGTGTGAGTCAGTCTAGCGTCAGTACCCGTATTCGAACGCTAGAGGAGGACTTAGGTGTTCGGCTATTCGATCGGTTCTCGCGGGGAGTACGATTGACTGAGGCCGGCAGATATTTTGTTGAGCAGGTGACCTTGGGAATCGATCAACTCGATCATGCCGTAAAAACGGTCGGCGTACTTGCGAAAGGTGATCAAGGAAGAGTTCGAATCGGCGTCCACGCTCTGATACCTGGCAGCTTTCTAGCGAACGTTTTGATCAAATACCGCGAAAAATATGCTTCTGTCTCACTCGATATCATAGAAGGGTCGGCGCGCGATCTGGGAACGCAGTTACGAAATCATGAGATAGACGTTGCGTTCGTCGTAGGAGGAATGCATGTCCCCGATTGCCATTCCAGACTGATTTGGCGCGAACCCATATCTCTGGTGCTGCCTTGCAATCATCCGTTGGTCGAACGCGAGGTGATTACTTGGTTCGATCTTGTGCTCGAAACCTTTCTCGTGCAGCGTCACGGCATCGGCCCTCAAGTCTTCGATCATGTGGTACGTCGAATTGCAGAGCGCAGAGCCTCTCCACAAATTCACTGTCGTGATGTTGGAAGGGATACGCTTATGCACATGATCGCGGCGGGCGATGGTATTACACTTTTGCCACGGATTGCGTGTTACGGTCAGCCGTCTGGGGTGACGTTCCGCGAAATCAACGATGAGACGGAACAAGCCGAACTCTACGCGATGTGGTCGCCGCAAAATTGCAACCCGGCTTTCAAGAGTCTCCTTGATTTTGCTGGACAAATGGCAGCTTCAGCATGAAACGGTTGAATGCTCCAACCGTTCACGTGATCGACAGATATCGTATCACCATTCATCCGACTCAATGATGCACGAACACGCATGGCGCAGACACCAGGACGCGACGCTGTCCTTCCTTTTTCTACGCTATAGTATCCGAAACCCCGACGCTTCAAATTTTCTGTTGCCTATCGCCGGAAGGGCTATTCTCTGATCGGCTCCGTCTCTCTTGCCGATCGGAGCCTGTATGCGCGGAGGTCAGATTCTCTGGGGGCAGATCGCCCTCGTTTTCACCGTCATATTGTTGACGACATGGGCCGCGACTCAATGGACGGCGTGGCGCCTCGGCTTTCAGGCGCAACTTGGCGAGCCGTTGTTCATCCTGGCGGGCTGCCCGATCTACTATCCGCCCGCTTTCTTCTGGTGGTGGTATTTCTACGACGCCTATGCGCCGTCGATCTTCATTGAAGGGGCGATCATTGCGGCTTCGAGCGGCTTCATTTCCCTCGCCGTCGCAATCGGCTTATCCGTCATCCGGGCACGGCAGGCGAAAAACGTCGCCACCTATGGATCGGCGCGCTGGGCCGAGCCGGAGGAGATCAAGGCCGCCGGGCTGCTTGATCCCGATGGCGTTCTGCTTGGCCGTCTCGACCACGACTATCTGCGCCATGACGGCCCGGAGCATGTGCTGTGCTTCGCCCCGACCCGCAGCGGCAAGGGCGTCGGCCTCGTTGTGCCGACGCTGCTGACCTGGCCGGGTAGCACGATCATTCACGACATCAAGGGCGAGAATTGGGGACTGACGGCCGGTTTCCGGTCGCAGCACGGCCGCGTCCTGCTGTTCGATCCGACCGATCCAACCTCGTCGGCCTATAATCCGCTGCTGGAAGTGCGGCGCGGCGACAAGGAAGTCCGCGACGTGCAGAACATCGCGGATATTCTGGTCGATCCCGAAGGTGCGCTCGACAAGCGCAACCATTGGGAAAAGACCAGCCATTCGCTGCTGGTCGGTGCCATCCTGCATGTTCTCTATGCTGAAGCCGACAAGACGCTGGCGGGCGTCGCCAATTTCCTGTCCGATCCGAAGCGGCCGGTGGAGGCGACGCTACGCGCCATGATGAGCACACCGCACCTGGGCGAAGCCGGCGTCCATCCCGTCATTGCCTCGTCGGCGCGCGAACTGTTGAACAAGAGTGACAACGAACGATCGGGCGTGCTCTCCACCGCTATGTCCTTTCTCGGCCTCTACCGCGATCCCGTGGCGGCGAAGGTGACGGCGCGCTGCGACTGGCGCATCGCCGATCTGGTGGCGGGCGAAAGGCCGGTCAGCCTCTATCTTGTCGTGCCGCCGTCCGACATCAACCGCACCAAACCGCTGATCCGGCTGCTGCTTAATCAGGTCGGGCGGCGCCTGACCGAAGACCTGAAGACCTCGGCCAACCGTCATCGGCTTCTCTTGATGCTGGACGAGTTTCCGGCGCTCGGAAGGTTGGATTTCTTCGAATCCGCGCTCGCCTTCATGGCAGGTTACGGCATCAAGTCCTTCCTGATCGCGCAGAGCCTCAACCAGATCGAGAAGGCATATGGCGCGAATAACAGCGTGCTCGACAATTGCCATGTCCGCGTCGCCTTCGCCACTAACGACGAACGCACCGCCAAGCGTGTGTCGGATGCGCTCGGCACCGCGACCGAGATGCGCGATTCCACCAACTATGCCGGCCACCGGCTGTCGCCTTGGCTCGGGCATCTCATGGTGTCGCGGCAGGAAACGGCCCGGCCGCTGCTCACCCCCGGCGAGGTGATGCAGCTTCCGCCCGCCGACGAACTGCTGCTGGTCGCGGGCGTGCCGCCGGTGCGGGCGAAGAAGGCTCGCTATTACGAGGATGCACGGTTCCGCGAACGGATTCTGCCGCCGCCGAAACCTTCCGCTGCGAGATACCCGGCCAAACCGTCCGCCGATGATTGGTCGGCGCTGGCGATCCCGGCTGCAACTGCCGGAACCGTATCCGGTCACACGGATAGCGCCATTGCCGATCCGGCCAATGCCGGTATCCGCCGTGAGCCGGAATTGCCGGAGCATGAGGACATCGCGCCGGTCGAGCGCCCGGCCATCGGCGAGTTCGACGTCCTGGACGATGAACCGGACGTGGACGCCGCCAAGGCCCACAACCTCCGCCAGCAGGTCACTTCGGTCGCCCGGCAGGCGACGATGGACCCGGCCGACGGCATCGAGTTGTGAGGGGGCGGCCGTGCAGACGAAAACCCGCATGAACGTCTATTTCGAGCCGGAGCTTCTGAAAAAGGTCGAGGCGCTGGCGCTGCGCCGCAACGTCTCCAAATCCGCTGTGATCGAAGCCGCCGTTGCATCCTTCCTGTCGGCCGACGCCTCGGAACGGCTGGAGGCTGTTTTCGCCCGCCGCATGGACCGGATCGGCAGGCAGATCGACGGTATGGATGAGGACATTGCCATTCTCGGCGAGACGTTATCGCTCTTTATCCGCTTCTGGATGATCGTCACGCCGCCGCTGCCTGATAGCGCGCAGGCGTCAGCCAAGGCGAAAGGCACGGAGAGGTTCGATGGCTTTCTGCAATCGCTCGGCCGCAAACTCGCAACCGGCGATCGGTTCCTCAAAGACCTGTCCCGTGACATCGACTCGCGACGCGACAGAGGCGAAAATTGAGAAGAGCCGAGATCTTTGGTCGATCACTGCCACTATTGAATCCCGCCGATTACCGCCGTTTCTTCGCCATGGCCGCACGGCCTTAGATACTTGTTGAACTGGCCAAACTTCCGGCTCTTTTAATCATCCCCGTCCGGGAACCGTCTGATGTGTCCCCGGCAAGATCGGGGATCGAATGGCGGTTTCGCATCACAATTCGGAAGGACTAGCGCGCGGTGCGCGGATGCTGCGCACGGCGCTGGGGCCTGCCATTGCCCGGTTTCTGGAAGATGCCTCCGTCGTCGAGGTGATGCTGAACCCGGACGGGCGCATCTGGATCGATCGCCTCTCCGAAGGATTGTCCGACACGGGTGAGCGCCTGTCGCCAGCCGATGGCGAACGCATCGTGCGGCTCGTCGCCCACCATGTCGGCGCGGAAGTCCATGCGGGTGCGCCGCGCGTTTCGGCCGAACTACCCGAAACGGGCGAACGGTTCGAGGGACTGTTGCCGCCCGTGGTCGCCGCGCCGGTCTTCGCCATCCGCAAACCTGCCGTCGCCGTGTTCACGCTGCTGGACTATGTCGCGGCCGGGATCATGACGGTCGAGCAGGCGAATATCCTGCGCCGCGCTGTGTTCGATCGCGCCAACATCCTCGTGGCGGGCGGCACGTCCACCGGCAAGACGACGCTCACCAATGCCCTGCTGGCCGAGGTCACCAAAACCAACGATCGCGTCGTCATCATCGAGGATACGCGCGAACTGCAATGTGCCGCGCCCAACCTCGTCGCCATGCGCACCAAGGATGGCGTGGCGTCGCTCTCCGATCTCGTCCGCTCATCGCTACGCCTGCGCCCCGACCGCATCCCGGTCGGCGAGGTGCGTGGGCCGGAGGCGCTGGACCTGCTGAAGGCGTGGGGCACCGGCCATCCCGGTGGTGTCGGCACGATCCACGCCGGCAGCGCCATCGGTGCGCTGCGCCGGATGGAACAGCTCATCCAGGAAGCCGTCGTCACCGTTCCCCGCGCGCTCATCGCCGAGACGATCGATCTCGTCGCCGTGCTCTCCGGCCGTGGATCGCAGCGACGGCTTTCCGAACTCGCCCACGTCGAAGGCCTTGGCCCGGACGGCGATTACCGCGTCGTGCCCGCCGTCGGCTCTCCAGTTCCCGGGAGTGACGGCGGTGCGGCTCCCACCAGCCCAGCTCTCAACCCCAGCCCCGAAGGAGATTTCTCGTGATCCAACGTCTGCGCGCATTGCGTCTCAGCCAATTGCCCAACCACCTCGCTATGTCCGTATCCGTCGCCACGCTCAGCGTGATGATTGCGGCACCCGCCCACGCTTCCGGCTCATCCATGCCGTGGGAACAGCCGCTCCAGCAGATCCTTCAGTCGATCGAAGGCCCGGTCGCCAAGATCATCGCTGTGATCGTCATCATCTCGACCGGCCTAGCGTTGGCCTTCGGAGACACGTCGGGCGGTTTCCGCCGCCTGATCCAGATCGTCTTCGGCCTGTCGATCGCCTTTGCGGCCAGCTCGTTCTTCCTGTCGTTCTTCTCGTTCGGCGGCGGGGCGCTGGTCTGATGGCGGGCGTCGTCGATCAGGGGGCGGAAGTTCCCGGTTACACCGTGCCGCTGCACCGGGCGCTGTCCGAGCCGATCCTGCTCGGCGGCGCGCCGCGCGCCATCGCCATCGTCAACGGCACGCTGGCCGGAGCCGTGGGTCTCGGTCTGCGGCTCTGGCTGGTCGGCCTCGCCATCTGGGCGATCGGCCACTTTGCGGCGGTGTGGGCGGCGAAACGCGACCCGCTCTTCGTCGAGGTCGGCCGCCGCCATCTGCGCATCCCCGCGCATCTTTCGGTCTGAGGGGAAGCACACCGATGATGAACCTCGCCGAATATCGCAACAGGAACGCCCGGCTCGCCGACTTCCTGCCGTGGGTGGCGCTGGCCGCTCCCGGCATCGTGCTCAACAAGGATGGCAGCTTCCAGCGCACGGCGCGCTTCCGTGGCCCCGATCTGGATTCGGCCGTGCCTGCTGAACTGGTCGCTGTCGCCGGACGGCTCAACAACGCCTTCAGGCGTCTCGGCTCGGGTTGGGCGATCTTCGTCGAAGCGCAGCGCCACGCCGCCGCGACCTATCCCGACAGCGTGTTTCCAGACAGCGCTTCGGCGCTGGTCGATGCCGAGCGGAAAGCCGATTTCGAAGAAGCCGGTAGCCATTTCGAATCTGCGTACTTCCTGACCTTCGTCTATCTCTCGCCGGCCGAGGATGCCGCCCGCGCCGAGACCTGGCTGTACGAGGGCCGCGACAAGACCGGCATCGACGCCCATGAGGTGATGGCTGGTTTCGCGGATCGTACCGACCGGCTCATCCGCCTGATCGAAGCCTTCATGCCGGAATGCCGCTGGCTCGATGACGGCGAGACCCTGACCTATCTGCATTCTTGCGTTTCGACGCACCGGCACCGCGTCCGCGTCCCCGAAACACCGATGTATCTCGATGCGCTGCTCGCCGACCAGCCGCTGACCGGCGGGCTGGAGCCACGTCTGGGATTGTCGCATCTGCGCGTGCTGACCATCACCGGCTTTCCGACCGCGACCACGCCCGGTCTCCTCGATGAGCTGAACCGGCTGGCCTTTCCCTATCGCTGGTCCATTCGCGCCATCCTGCTCGACAAGACCGACGCCACGAAGCTGCTGACCAAGATCCGGCGGCAGTGGTTCGCCAAGCGCAAGTCGATCGCGGCTATCCTGAAGGAGGTGATGACCAACGAGCAATCGGTGCTGGTCGATACGGACGCCTCGAACAAGGCGGCGGACGCCGATCTCGCGCTTCAGGAACTCGGCGCCGACTATGCCGGCATCGCCTATGTCACCGCGACCGTGACGGTGTGGGACACCGATCCATGCATCGCCGACGAGAAGCTACGGATGGTCGAGAAGGTCATCCAGGGCCGCGACTTCACGGCCATGGCAGAAACCATCAACGCCGTGGACGCCTGGCTCGGCTCGCTGCCGGGACACGTCTACGCCAATGTCCGGCAGCAGCCGATCAGCACCTTGAATCTCGCACACATGATCCCGCTTTCGGCGGTGTGGGCGGGGCCGGAACGGGACGAGCATTTTGCAGCACCCCCACTGCTCTTCGGCAAGACCGAAGGCTCGACCCCGTTCCGGTTTTCCCTTCACGTCGGCGATGTCGGCCATACGCTGATCGTCGGGCCGACCGGTGCTGGCAAATCCGTGCTGCTGGCGCTGATGGCGTTGCAGTTCCGCCGATATAGGGGCGCACAGGTGTTCGCCTTCGACTTCGGCGGCTCGATCCGGGCGGCGGCGCTGTGTATGTGCGGCGACTGGCACGATCTCGGCGGCGGCCTGACGGACGGATCGGAAACGTCCGTCTCGCTGCAACCGCTGGCCCGCATCGAGGAGACCTCCGAGCGCGCCTGGGCGGCCGACTGGCTCCTCGCCATCCTGATCCGGGAAGGCGTGCCGATCACGCCGGAGGTAAAGGAGCATCTCTGGACTGCGCTGACCTCGCTGGCCTCCGCGCCGATCGAGGAGCGCACCGTCACCGGCCTCTGCGTCCTGCTCCAGTCCAACGACTTGAAGCAGGCGCTGCGGCCTTATTGCATCGGCGGCGCCTGGGGGCGGCTGCTCGATGCGGAATCCGAACATCTCGGCACCGCGACTGTGCAAGCCTTCGAGACCGAGGGGCTGATCGGCACCGACGCCGCGCCGGCCGTGCTCGCGTACCTGTTCCACCGCATCGAGGATCGGCTCGACGGATCGCCCACGCTCATCATCGTCGATGAGGGCTGGCTGGCGCTCGACGACGAGGGATTTGCCGGCCAGCTCCGCGAATGGCTGAAGACGCTGCGCAAGAAGAACGCATCGGTCATCTTCGCCACACAGTCGCTGTCCGACATCGACGGCAGCCCGATCGCGCCGGCCATCATCGAGAGCTGCCAGACCCGGCTTATGCTCCCGAATGAACGGGCGATCGAGCCGCAGATCACCGCCATCTATCGCCGTTTCGGCCTCAACGACCGTCAGATCGAGATCATCGCGCGGGCGATGCCCAAGCGCGACTATTACTGCCAGTCACGGCGCGGCAACCGGCTGTTCGAGCTGGGACTGTCCGAAGTGGCGCTGGCGCTCTGCGCCGCATCCTCGCGCCAGCATCAGCAGCTCATCGCCGAAGTGCATGCCCGCGCCGGCACAGATGGCTTCCTCACGGAATGGCTCGCGGAAAACAGCCTCGCCTGGGCCGCCGACATGATCGGCGACCTCACCAACGTCATCCCCCAATCCCCAAAATCGGAGGTTCAGCCATGATCCGCATCCGTTCCCGTTCGCGCGCCGCCTTGGTCGCCGCGTCAATCCTGTCGATCCCGCTGGCCCTGTCGCCGATCGTTACAACCCCGGCCTACGCCATCATCGTATTCGACCCGTCGAACTATGCGCAGAACGTTCTCACGGCGGCGCGGTCGCTCCAGCAGATCACCAACCAAATCACCTCGCTTCAGAACGAAGCGCAGATGCTCATCAATCAGGCCCGCAACCTCGCGAGCCTGCCGATCTCCTCGCTCCAGCAAATCCAGCAGTCGGTCCAGAAGACCCAACAGCTTCTGCAACAGGCGCAGAACATCGCCTATGACGTGCAGGCGATCGATAAGGCGTTCCAGACCAAATACGCCAACGTCTCTATGTCGGCGTCCGACCAGCAACTGGTCACGGACGCCCGCTCACGCTGGCAGAACACGGTCGGCGGCTTGCAGGACGCGATGAAGGTGCAGGCCACCGTCGTCGGCAATATCGACACCAACCGCACCGAGATGTCGCGTCTGGTCGGCGCAAGCCAAGGTGCGACCGGCGCGTTGCAGGCGACGCAGGCCGGCAACCAGCTTCTCGCCCTCCAGGCCCAGCAGCTCGCGGACCTCACGGCCGTCGTCGCGGCGAACGGCCGGGCGCAGGCGTTGCAATCAGCCGAACAGGCCGCCGCCGCCGAACAGGGCCGCGAGCAGCGCCGCCGCTTCCTGACACCGGGTGCGGGCTACCAGCCCGGCAACGCTCGGATGTTCCCGAACGGCGGCAACTGAGGGAGCAGCCCTGATGGACGGCAAGACCCTCGCGCGCATCGGCGCCGTCGTCGCCGTCGCCGTCGCCGTTGTGGCGACCGCGATCGAGATGAACCGCAAACCTGACAGCCCGGATGTCCCGGCATCTTCGGCCAGACCGCTCGTCACGCGAGATCCGCTCGATGCGGAACTCGCCCGGTGCAGTGGCATCGGTGACGCCGGCGCGCGTGACCCCTCCTGCCTGAAGGCATGGGGACAGGCTCGCCGCCGTTTTCTCGGACAGCCTGCGCCGGTGGCGGCGTCTTCGCCGTCCGCACCGACGACGCTGTTCCCGAGCGCCAGCGATCCGGCGTCCGCTGGCCCAGCCCCGCCTGCTGTCCAATCCGACCCCGCCAAGCCGGAGACGCACTGACATGGGTGGCACCGGCGTCATCGATCATTTCCTCGAAGTCTTCACCCGCTACATCGACGGCGGCTTCGGTCTGCTGCGTCCCGAGGTGGCGTTCATCGCCACCACGCTGATCGTCATCGACGTAACGCTGGCGGCGCTGTTCTGGTCGTGGGGCGCCGACGAGGACATCATCGCGCGGCTGGTGAAGAAGACGCTGTTCGTCGGCGTCTTCGCCTACATCATCGGCAACTGGAATAATCTCGCCCGCATCGTCTTCGAGAGCTTCGCCGGTATCGGCCTGAAGGCGTCCGGCACGGGCTTCTCCGTCACCGACCTGCTGCGCCCCGGCAAGGTCGCACAGACCGGCCTCGATGCCGGCCATCCGCTGCTCGATTCCATCTCTAACATGATGGGCTACTGGTCCTTCTTTGAGAATTTCATCCAGATCGCCTGCATGCTGTTCGCCTGGGCGCTGGTGCTGCTCGCCTTCTTCGTCCTCGCTATCCAGCTCTTCGTCACCTTGATCGAGTTCAAGCTGACGACGCTCGCCGGCTTCGTGCTGATCCCCTTCGGCCTGTTCGGCAAATCCGCTTTCATGGCCGAACGGGTGCTCGGCAACGTCATCTCGTCCGGCATCAAGGTGCTGGTGCTCGCCGTCATCATCGGCATCGGCTCGACGCTGTTCTCCGAGTTCACCCAAGGCTTCAACGGCGCTACGCCCTCTATCGACGACGCCATGGCGATCGTGCTGGCGGCCCTGTCGCTGCTGGGCTTAGGCATCTTCGGACCCGGTATCGCCAACGGTCTCGTCTCCGGCGGCCCGCAGCTCGGCGCGGGGGCCGCGATCGGCACCGGCCTTGCCGCCGGCGGCATGGTCGCGGCGGGTGGAGCCGCCATTGGCGCCGTTGCTTCCGGTGGCGCATCGCTTGTCGGTGGTGCGGCAGCCGCCGCGCGTGGCGGGGCTGCGCTCGCCGGTGGGGCGTCCACCGCCTACAGCCTCGGCGCGGCCGGTCAGTCCGGTGCATCCGCCGTGGCTTCAGGTCTCGGCAATGTCGCCAGCACCGGGGCGCAAGCTGCCGTCTCGCCACTGAAGAGGGCGGCAGGCCGCGCCGCCGACAGCATGAAGTCCAGCTACCAGTCCGGGGCACGCACGGCCTTTGAAGTGTCGGGCGGATCGTCCACCGCCGGCACCATCGGCGGTAACGCAGAAGGCGAGACCGCTTCGGCCGCATCGTCTTCCGCTTCCGCCACCGGCAATCCGCCCGCCTGGGCGAAGCGGATGCAGCGCTCCCAGAAAATGTCTCACGGCGTCCAGGCCGCCGCCCACGCCGTCAAATCTGGCGACAGCCACGGCGGCGGCTCTTCCATCAACCTCTCCGAAAGCGACTGATCCATGTTCAGAAGACCCGCCGCCCATTACGGCAAATCACCCCAACCCGAGACCCCATATCAACGCGCCGCACAGGTCTGGGACGAGCGCCTCGGCTCCGCCCGCGTCCAGGCGAAGAACTGGCGGCTGATGGCCTTCGGTTCGCTCGCTTTATCGGCTGGTCTCTCCGTCGCGTTGGTCTGGCAGTCGTTCAGCGGCTCGATCGTGCCGTGGGTGGTGCAGGTCGACAAGCTTGGCCAGGCGCAGGCCGTCGCATCCGCCACCGCCGACTATCAGCCGAACGACGCGCAGATCGCGTTCTACCTCGCGCGCTTCGTCGAGCAGGTCCGCTCAATCCCGGCCGATGCGATCATCGTGCGGCAGAACTGGCTACGCGCCTACGACTTCACCACGCAGGGCGGCGCGCTGGCGCTCAACGATTACGCCCGCGCCAACGATCCCTTCGGCAAGGTCGGTAAGAGCCAGGTCGCGGTCGAGGTGTCGTCGGTCATCCGCGCCTCGCCGTCGAGCTTCCGCGTTGCCTGGATCGAGCGCCGCTATCAGGACGGCTCGCTCAGCAGCACCGAACGCTGGTCGGCCATCCTCACCGTCGCCGTGCAACCGCCCCGTGATGCCGACACGCTGAGAAAGAACCCGCTCGGAATCTACATCAACGCCATCAACTGGTCGAAGGAGCTTGGACAATGATCCGGCCGTCTCATCCGACCGCCGGACAGCCGGCGGCGCGCACTCCCGTAATCCCGTCTTTCCGTAAATCGTGCCGTAGATCAGGAATGGCGTCTCTGCTCCTTTCCGCAACGGCGCTCGCCGGCTGCGCGGGGCATGTGCCGCCACCCGAGATTTCCTATGACGATGCGGCCCCGGCCGTGCAGACCGTGGATCCGCCGGCCCCCGTCACCGTCGTCAGCCTGCCCAAGCCGCTGCCGCTCCCCGGTCAGTTGAAGCCGGTCGGCAAGGACGGCAAGCCCGTGCCGGAAGCCGCCGATCCGACCGTGCGCGTCAACCAGGCCAACGCCAGCGCCCGGATGCAGCCGGTGCGCGACGGCTTCATCAATTCGATGCAGGTCTATCCCTTCGTCGATGGCGCGCTCTATCAGGTCTATTCGTCGCCGGGGCAGATCACCGACATCGGCCTTCAGCCGGGCGAACAGCTTGTCGGCTCCGGCCCGGTCGCTGCCGGCGACACGGTGCGCTGGATCATCGGCGATACCGAGAGTGGCACGGGCGCAGGCAGGCAGGTGCATATCCTGGTGAAGCCCACGCGGGCCGAGCTGATGACCAATCTCATCATCAACACCGACCGGCACACCTATCACATAGAATTGCACTCGACGCCTGCGACCTATATGGCGTCGGTATCCTGGCAATATCCGCAGGACCAGCTCATCGCGCTGCGCCGGCAGAACGCGCAGGCGGAAGCCGCACAGCCTGTCGCGTCCGGTGTCGATCTGGCTAAGGTCAATTTCCGCTACGAGGTCTCCGGCGATCGTGCGCCGTGGAAACCGCTGCGCGCCTTCGACGACGGGCGGCAGGTCTTCATCGAGTTTCCGCGCGGCATCGGCCAGGGTGAGATGCCGCCGCTCTTCGTCGTCGGGCCTGAAGGCGCGACCTCCGAGTTGGTGAACTACCGCGTGCGCGGCAACTACATGATCGTCGATCGGCTGTTCGCCGCCGCCGAGCTGCGCTTTGGGGCAGACAAGAACCAGAAGCGCGTCCGTATCTCCCGAGCGGACGGAAGGCCCGCGTCATGAGCGGCGGCCCGACCGATCCCGAGAAGGAGGAAGGCGCGCAGCCGGACGCTTCTCGTTCAGCCCAGACACCCGAGGATGATGCCCGTCCGCTCACCGGCGAGCCGGTCTCCCCGATGCGGCTGCGCCCCGAACCGCCGCGCGTTACCCGCCTGTCGCGCAAGGTACTGATCGGTCTCGGCGCGGCCGGCAGCCTCGCGATCAGCGGCGCGCTCTATTACGCGCTCCAGACCCGCAACGGCGGCCAGGGTCAGGAACTCTACTCCACCGACAACCGCTCGACGCCGGACGGCCTCAACGGCCTGCCCAAGGACTATTCCGGTGTGCCGAAGCTCGGCCCGCCGCTGCCCGGCGATCTCGGCCGGCCGATCCTCAACGCGCAGAATGCCGGTCAGCCGGTTGCCGCACGGGGGATCACCACGCCCATGCCATCCGGTCCCAGCCCGGAGGAACAGCGTCGGCTTCAGGAGCTGGAGGCAGCGCGGCTCGCCAAGCTGTTTGCCCCGACCGAGACGCGGGCCGCCAATAATGGCACCGCTATTTCGCCGACCGCGACTGCCACCCCACCCACGGACCTTGCGAGCCTCGGCCTTACGCCGCAGCCGGCTACGCCATCCGCCCAGCAGCGGCAGCAGGCGTTTCTCGACCAGACGCCCGACAAGCGCACGGTCGCGCCCGATCGCGTCGCCGCGCCCGCATCGGCGAACGTGCTTCAGGCCGGCGCGGTCATCGCCGCCGCGCTCATCACCGGCATCCGCTCCGATCTGCCCGGCCAGATCACCGCGCAGGTGACGGAGAACATCTACGACAGCCCGACCGGCAAGATCCTGCTGGTCCCGCAGGGCACCCGCGTCGTCGGACAATACGACAATGGCGTCGGCTTCGGCCAGAAGCGCATCCTGCTCGTCTGGAATCGGCTGATCTTCCCGAATGGCCGCTCGATCGTGCTGGAGCGACAGCCGGGCGCGGACGCCGAAGGCTATGCCGGCCTTCAGGATGGCGTCGATTATCACTGGAGCGAGCTGTTCAAGGCGGCGGCCCTCTCGACGCTGCTCAGCATCGGGTCGCAGGCCGGCTCGCCCAGCGACGAGAGCGAGATCGCCCGCGCCTTGCGTCAGGGCGCGTCCGACAGCGTGAGCCAGGTCGGCCGGCAGGTGGTCGGCCGCCAGCTCGACATCGCACCCACGCTGACTATCCGGCCCGGTTTCCCCGTGCGTGTCATCGTCACCCGCGATCTCGTCCTCGAACCTTACTGGAGCGCGCCATGACCAAGCTGAAACTCGGCCCCATAGCAGACGACAAGCCCATCAAGGTGACGCTGGAACTGCCCGCCGGCCTGCATCGCGATCTCGCGGCCTATGCCGACATCCTCGCCCGCGAGGCGGGGCAACCCGCTGCCGATCCTGTCCGCCTGATCGTCCCCATGCTGGAGCGGTTCATCGCCACCGATCGCGGTTTCGCCAAAGCCCGGCGCACAAGCGAACGGTGAGTGCCGTGGAGAAGAAGCCGAAACGTTCACGGCAGAGACGCCCTCGCAAGTCGGCACCAATGATCCTTCCTGATGATCTCTATGATTACGTCGAGGATGGCGCGCGACATCGTAGGGCGGCACGCTCGTCCCACGACGATCGCCTCAGTGCTCCGGGTCTGACCGCCATAGACGACTGGCCGGACCGCATCCCCGTCACCGAAGCCGAGGTCGATGCCTTCGAGCGGTATTTCGGGGAGGTGCTCGACCGCCTTTTTGGTCCCTCGACAGCAGCGCCCGAAACAAAAGCCTTGCATGAGTTGACATCAGATGTTAACGATAGAGCATGAGTGAGGATCGTGACCCGAGCCTCGACACGTTGCTGGACCTTCATGGTCAAGTTCTCGTCGTCGATCCCGAGGGCGGTCATTGGGTGAAGTTTGTCGTCACCCTTATTCCGGTTTCACCGGAAAAGCCGCACGGCCTTGATTACTCGCTCACGCTTCACGGGCCTTCGGGCGAACGGCTGGTCGGGTTCGATAACGCCCATCCGGTCGGCCGAGGCAAACGCGGCGAGCCGATGGATCATCGTCATCGCCTTCAGACCGTGAAGCCCTACGCCTACGAGAATGCGGCCGCGCTGCTGGCTGAATTCTGGCAGGCGGTAGACGCTGTTTTGAAGGAGCGAGGCGTCCTATGACCACCCTGAAAGTCGGGATCGCCGACTATGATGAGATGAAAGCGCGCACCATGAGGATCGCGCGCGGCGAGGAAAAGCCGGCGGCGGACGATCCGAAGGTGTGGTTCACCTCGACCGAATCCTTCGCGCAGGTGCTCTCCAACGGCAATCGCGAGCTTCTGCGCGTCATAGACGAGCAGATGCCCAGTTCGCTGGAAGAACTGGCGCAGATCACCGGCCGCGCCAAATCGAGCCTGTCCCGTACCCTCAAGACGATGGCCACCTATGGCCTTGTTAGCATGGAGCCTGGCAAGGGCAGGAAGCTCATGCCGAAGGTGCTGTGCGATCGGGTAGCGCTGGAGCTTCCGATCCTCGACCGACGCGAAGCGAAGGGAGGCCGGCCATGAACATCCTATCGGCCTCCGTCGCGCAGCGCGCCGCTCTTTACCTCCGCGTCTCGACCGCCCGGCAGGCCGAGCACGACATCTCCATCCCCGACCAGCGCAAGCAGGGCGAAGCCTATTGTTCCACGCGCGGCTACCAACTCGTCGATACCTTCGTCGAAGCCGGCGCGACCGCGACCAATGATCGTCGCCCGGAGTTCCAGCGGATGATCGAGGCCGGCACGACCAAACCCGCGCCGTTCGACGTCGTCGTGGTGCATAGCTTCTCGCGCTTCTTCCGCGATCATTTCGAGCTGGAGTTCTACGTCCGCAAGCTTGCGAAGAACGGCGTCAAGCTGGTCTCGATCACGCAGGAGATGGGCGACGATCCCATGCACGTCATGATGCGCCAGATCATGGCGCTCTTCGACGAATACCAGTCGAAGGAGAACGCCAAGCACGTTCTGCGCGCCATGAACGAGAATGCCCGGCAAGGTTTCTGGAACGGCGCGCTGCCGCCGATCGGCTATCGCATCGTCGCGGCGGAGCAGCGCGGATCGAAGACCAAGAAAAAGCTGGAGATCGACCTGTTGCACGCCGACACCGTGCGGCTGATCTATCGATTGTTTCTTGAAGGCGATGGCACGAAAGGCCCGATGGGCGTCAAGGCGATCGCAACTCACCTCAACGATCGCCGCATTTTCACCCGCGACGGCGGGCGCTGGGGTCTGGCGCAAATCCACGCGATCCTGACCCGTACTACCTATATCGGCGAGCACAGGTTCAACACGCGCTCGCACAAGAACCGCGAGAAGAAGCCCGACAATGAGGTTTCGATCATGGCCGTACCGCCGTTGATCGAGCGTGAGACGTTCGATGCGGTGCAGGTCCGCCTCAAATCCCGCAATCCCATGGTGACGCCCGCGCGTGTCACCAGCGGCCCCACGCTTCTGACCGGCATTTGCTTCTGTGCGAAGTGCGGCGGCGCGATGACGCTACGCACCGGCAAGGGCAGCGCCGGCGGCATGTATCGCTATTACACATGCTCGACCAAAGCGCGGCAGGGAAAGATGGGTTGCGAAGGTCGCTCGATCCCGATGGACAAGCTCGACGACCTCGTGGCGGACCATCTGGAAGAACGACTGCTTCAGCCGGAACGGCTGGCGACTGTTCTGTCCAGCCTGCTCGATCGGCGTCAGGAGCGGACCGAGCGTCGCCGCGAACATCTAGCGGAGCTGAACAGGCGAATCACGGAAACCGATCAACGGCTCAATCGCCTCTATGACGCGATCGAATCGGGCGTAGCGGCCCTGGACGACGCCGGGCTGAAAGAGCGGATCGCGAACCTGAAGGCGATCAGGGATCAGGCTACGGCCGATGCCGAACGTACCCAGGCGACCCTCGCAGGCTCAGGCAGCAACGCGATCACACCTGACATGATCGACACGCTCTCCGCCGCCGCGCGCGCGGGCTTGCGGATGGAAGGCGGAGGCTATCGGCGGGATCACTTGCGCGCCTTCGCCCAGCGCGTCGAGGTCGCCGATGACGAGGTTCGTATCATGGGATCGAAATCGGAACTGCTGCAAAGCCTCGTCGCCGCTTCAAGCGTAGAATCGGCGGCGAACGGCGTTCGCAGTTCTGTACTGAAATGGCGCACCCGACAAGATTCGAACTTGTGGCCTCTGCCTTCGGAGGGCGTGCTAATTCCTAGAGACTACATATAATATCTTTTAATTTCATGCAATTAAGTTTTCATCCGCCTCCATAGCGCTCCATACAAATTGTCCCGCACTGTCCCCCATTTGTCCCCACAGCACTCTTATGCCACTTGACGGCAACCACCTTTGAGGACATTCTTCCGAGTAATGCACATTTGCTCCAGGCAAGGCGTTGACTGGAAAAAGCATCGGGCAGGTTCTTACCGGAGACGTCCGGCGGCTGAGAACGCCATGTGCCGAGCATGGGCGACCTTACCAGTGAGAGGGAGATCACTGGCGACCCGGGATAACTGGTACCGGGTGCCTGCGGCGGTTCCATCAAACAGCAGGCTTCATGACCTTTCATGGAGCCGGAATTATGTCCGCGTCGCGCAAAGTCTTTCACCAGCCCCGTCCCGATAGCGGCTTTATGAGCCGCCGCCAGGTTGCCGAGGAATTCGGCTTCAGCATTGGCTTCCTCAACACCTTACCTAAGAGCGAGCTCCCCTTTCACAAACGAGGGGGGAAGATCTTCTACGAACGGGAAACGGTCGTGGCCTGGATCAGGGGGGAAACCTCCCCGCCGCCCGCCCCTCCCTCGGTATCGACCGGGAAGCGTGGGCGACGCCCTCATCCTGTCATTCAGAGAGGCATAGCCGCCGCCAGCGCTCGCTGATCTTCTCATCTGTGCCAGCAGATGGAAGTCATCGGCGCGGCGACGGCCGCACGTGCCGGCGTGCCTTACGGCCAGCCTGCATTCACATTTCATGAGGCTGAGGAAAAGGTCAAGGACCGGGGCGTCAGCCCCCTTGGTATCATTGCGAAATCCGTTGACAGGGAGGAGTTGAAAAAGAAGCGGCGGGCCCGCTTTGCCCTCCTTGATGCGGCAGCAACTCTGCTCAAAGGAGAGAGGGTGGCGGCCTGCCAGCGTCGCCCAGCAGGATCAGCAGTCTCGATCCACAGAGCTGCTGATGGCCGGGCATCCGTTCAAGGGCTTCAGCAGTGTGGCTCTGTTTGGCATTGCCCATGCTGCTCGCCAAGGATAAGCGCCGGGCGACGCGATGAACTGAATGCCTTGCTCAAGTGGGCTCGGCAGCAACGGTTGATGCCCCTTCTCCTGACACTTACAGGTCGTCATCGCCGCCAAGATACCTTGGCCCGCCTAATCGTCGGGATGAAAGGCGCGAAGCAGCGTCTGCATCAAGGCCGCGACTGGCGGGCGGTCTCAGGCCAGATCGCCGGGCATGTGACTGCCACAGAGTTGAGCTATGGCCGCCACGGATGGCATCTGCATTTTCATACTCTTTTGCTGGTTAGTGCTGTTGGTGAGCAGCAGGCACTATCCCTATTCCATGGGCTGCGCACAGCCTGGGAAAAAGCCCTTGGAAAAGAGGGACTCGATTGCAATGACCATGGCTTTGACATCCAGGGAGCAGCGCGGGCAGGCGATTACATCGCCAAATGGGGGGCGGCTGAGGAATTGGCGCTTTCTGGCGAGAAGAAACCCCGCAACGGCCAAAAAGGCCGCACAATTTGGGAACTTCTCGCTATTGCAGGCGGCAAACCAGACGCGCTCCTAAGCCAGGAAGAGGCCTCTGCTCTCTGGGCTGATTATGCACGCCTTTTCAAGGGGCGACGTCAGCTCACATGGTCGCGCGGTCTGAAGGCGCAGGCTGGGCTCAATGACAAATCAGATGAAGAGCTTCTGGCCGAGGCCGACCAGCTTGAACTGCTGACCTCCGGATCAACCGAAATTGGCCGACTGACAGCGGCTGAGTGGCGCGCCGTGCTGCGAGCAAACTTGCGCTGTGCCTTGCTTGAAGCAGTTGAAACAGAGGGTCGCCCAGGCCTCCTGTCAATTGTCCGGCAGGCCCTTTGTAAACGGGGGCCGTCATGAGTTTTCAGGACGCGAGCAGCACGGGTGCCAGCCGTGGCGATCTTCACGCGCCTCAATCAGCATCTCTAGGCCCAACGACATTTAAGGGTTTACGCAGGGCGCTGCCCTGCACCCGTGGACCTCCCCGCCTAGCAAAGTGCTACCGCGGCTCGATGGCCGCGCCATTCAAAGGCCCATTCAAAGCAACTTTGCCCAACGAGGTTCATGATGAAAAACACGATTAAGCATGTGACTTTACTTACCTTCTGCGTCGGAGTGGTGATCGCCATGTCGGCATTCTCCGTGGCATCTGCCGCATCCGGCGACCTGCAAAATATGGTGACCTTCGGAATCATCAGCGGGGTGCACCTCTATGCTATCCCGCTCATTTGGCGGCGCGCACGGCTGCCGCTCGTTTGGCACAATGGCCGGTGGTGCGAGGTGCGCGGCCCAGTGAGCCCAGAGACATTGAGCCCGGAGGCCAGCCATGAGCGATAATTTCTTGCGCCGGCGGGCGCGACAGCTAGGAAAGCCTGTGGCCGAGCTACAACAATCCGTCGGTAAGGCCCGCCGCGAGGTGGCCGGAGACATCCATCTGGTCAAAGAAAATCGTGGATTGATCGTGGGGCTCTTGACCGGCAAGGCTCCGCCCCAGCCGGTGGCAATGCGGGGGACCTATCTGGGTCGAGAAATTGGCGGATGGGTGGTGACCCTGACTGCCGCAGCGATCGCGGGATGGTGGGCGTCCCATGAAAAATTTTTCGTGGCGGCGTGGATCGTGTTGTTCCTGGTCCTGCCTGGGCTGGTGATGGCCTACGTCTATAATCGCCTCGCAAGTGCGTGCGAGGAGGTCGATCATGATTGATCCGTCCAGCCTCTTTAGCCTCGACGCTACCACCTGGAGCAGTACAACCCTTGACGCTCTCTTTGGTGATAAATCTGTAATCACGTCAGCGCTTTACCTCCTGAATTTAGGCGTTTTGGCTATTGCGGGCCTTCTGTTCATCGCGCATAGCCTCGCAGCAATCATTCGCAACGCTCACCATGGAAAATGGGTTGGACACCACGGTGGCGTGTGGGTGCCAGTCAGATTTGTGATGGGTATGGGGTTGGTGGTGCCGCTGCCACCTTTGGGGCTGACGGCAGGGCAGGATGTAGTGATAGGTCTTGCTCGCGCGGGTGCGGGCCTCGCCGACCATGTTTGGAGCGAAGTTACCGAGGATGTGGGAAAAGGGCTGGCCCTGGCCACTCCTCCATCTCCTGACGCGGCACGCGAAGTCCTTGGGCTTTGGCGGATCGCGTCATGCATGGCGATCCAAAATCGCTCTGCCGGCTCATCTGGCGGCGCAACGGTGACCTTGCATGCCACGACCACAGCCACCGCAGATATTCTTTCGGCCGATGGAGATGAAGCTGTCGGCGGCGTGCCGGGCCAGTGCGGCTCGATCCTCTTTCCGCTGACCACTGAACAGGACGGTAGGATAACAATCACACTAAAACCCGTGCGGCAAGCCCAGCAGGCGGCGGCAGTGCATGCCCTTGAGGGAATGAAGACGGCGGCTGATGCTTGGGCTCAATACTCGCTGCCGCCAGGCGGCCAGGGCGCACCGACATATGACGCACATGCTGCCGTTCTGGCCTATAACGCAAGCGTCATGGCGGCGGCGCGAACGGCCATGCAGGCGGCGCAAACCGACGCTGGTACGGCGCTATCGTCCCATCTGGCGGCCTGGTCTGACCAGGCCGGAGCAGACACGACCGGCTGGGCTGGTGCACCAGCCTGGGCGTTTTCACTCGGTCAGGCCCAGGGTGCTCTGCAAGGGGCTGTAGCTGTTACACCAGCCATTTCGCAGCCGAAATGGGCATGGTGGGATGGCGATGTGTACACATCCGAGCGGGTCGCCATGCTGAGCGCTGAACAGTGGATGCAGAAACAGCTCGGTCGAGGTGCTGTGCAGACTTCATCGAGTGCGGAGGAGGCTTATCTCGTCGGGCAGACGACGGATAGCTCTTGGTCATGGCTCGACGTCAGCAGGATCCGAGAGGCATATGACCTCATGGGGGCTACGGGCGGTACCACGACGACGAATCCATTTTCCACGATAACCGGCGCGGGGCACATGTTGCTCGATGCTGCCGACGGGATCGTGGTCGCATATGTCGGGGCGCGGGCCGTTTCGGGTGTAGCAGGGTCCATAAAAAATGTCCCGATCCTAGGGGCTATAGCCGGCGGACTTGATGCCATCACAGAAGCGATAAGCCCAGGTGTGTGGGGTGTCGTCTTGGCATTGCTATTAGCCGGCGTAGGGCTGGCATATGTCGTCCCAGCATTACCAATGTTCTGGGGCCTGTTACTTGTCTGTGACTGGTTGGTGCGGGTGGTTGTCGGAGTGATTGCGGCCCCACTGGCCGCGGCCCTTCATCTTTCCACGGAAGATACTGTGGGGATGGGTGCTCGCGGTGATCGGTGGTGGCGCAGCTTAATCGACGTGACGATTCGACCAGCTGGCATTGTCTTAGGCCTCGTTTTTGGGTACGCGATCTTTATGCTAATGGGTCGGCTTTTCTGCCAGATTTTCTACACCTCTGTACGTGTCATTACGGCGGGGCACTATGGCGGGGTAACGGGGCTATTGGCATTTTCTGAGTTGTCGATGGTTATCCTTGTTGCACTGATGGGTGGATCTATGGCGGCAATGACCAAACTGGGCGACTGGGTGATGTCGCTGCTCGATATGCCCAGTGCAGCCCCAGCCTCTGCGGCGATTGAGCATCATGGGGCTGGTGCGGCGGCAGCAGGTGGCGCAGCTGTCGGTGCTGCAGGTGGTGCGGTCCAGCAGGTCGCCCGCCAGCCCCACAGGTCAGACAAACCGGATGGCGCCGGCGGGAGTGGTGATGGCGGGGCAATACGCCGGGACGATGATCACATACCCCGGTGACCAACAGGAGGGCGGCCAATGTGCCGCCCTTCACATCTATTGGCTATTACGTGCAGCTAGTGAAACGATCAATCCTCTTCGTATGTTTCCCGAACCGTAGATAGTAAATTATTTTTGTGCGCCACCTTTCCATCTGCGTTTAATATTTTTGCAGAATACCCAGGGTAAGATTTTTCAAATTTGTCAGCCCAATCACCGACTGTTTTACTTCCTTTTGTCGCCCTCTCATGCGGCCATCCATTTAATACGCCATTATTTGTTGGGTTAACTTGATTGCCCTGCTTGTCGTATACTTGGATGTCGAAGCCCTCTTGATCAGAAATCTTCCGGACGCGTGTTTGAACCGTAGTCATCGTTTCACCTCTTGCGCGTTAAGATAAAGTTATTACGCCTTGTGCCTGCGCCCCAGTCAATCCAGACCTTTGCGACATTTTAATGGTGGCGCGGCCATCGAGCCGCGCTTTTACGCCTCCCTTACTCAAACAGCTGACGCGGTCCAGGCCCGCAGGGTCTGGGTAAACCCTGCACAGCCGCTGGGCCTGGAGGTGCCGATTGGGCCGCGTGGAAGTCGGAGCCGGTGACACCGTCGGCGCTCGCGTCCTGGAAACAGAGGGGGAGGGCACTGCCCTCCCCCTAAGGTCCGTCAGGACCGCGCACAAACGGGAACCGTTTGTATAAGCGCGCATTCTGCGAATGTTGCGAATGTGGTTAGCCGCACCGTCCCCACCACCAGCCTTCTGCATAGCAGCCGTCATGCATCTCAGCAGCCCATTCAGGCCCGCCAGGAGCATCGGCTTTTCGACCGTCCAGAAAGCCACGCAGCAGCCGTGTGTCGAAGTGGCCGGGGGGCAGGCGGGTATAAATTTCTTCGAGCTGAGAGAGAGGTGCATGGGGGCCGGCGTCTTCCAACTCCCAAAGCGCCCGAAGGTAGGGAGACACGTAATCGGGCCCGAAATCCTGGTCGATCTGAGTCTGAGTCGTCATGCTCTATCTCCTAATTCCGATGTGGGGCCGGCGCTGGACGTGCTCCAGTCCGGCTAAAGGGTCAATTGCGGGTGGTGGGGAAGGTGCAGGTGCTTGTGCTGGCGGGGCAGGCGTTCCGGTTCCGGTCCCGGCCATCTGATCCAGTTCGGTCAAAAGCCCGTCAATGGCCCGAACATCGGCGGGCCGCGTGACGGATGCTCTCAACATTTCGGCCAACCTTTGGGCTTCCTGCGCCGATTTCTTGGCATTGATCAGCGCCACGCCACCAACGATGATCTTCTGACGTGTCAGTAACTGACGCTGCTCATGTCGTCGTTTTGCGATCTGCATCTCGGATGATGCAATTCTCTGCTCAACGGTTCTTCGTGTCATAGCAGTATCCATGTGGTGTATGAACTATCTTGCACACCATAAATATTTTATGATATGCATCACATACTAGCACGTTGTTGACAAATATCCATTGATATGGTGGTTTTGTCCTCGTTCTGCTTTTGCAGAATGCGCGCTTATACAAACGGTTCCCGTTTGTGCGCGGTCCTGATGGACGGAGCATCATGGCGATCTATCATTTCAGCGCCGGGGTAGTGCAGCGAAGCAAAGGCCAAAGCGCCGTGGCCGCCGCTGCCTACCGCGCTGGCTGTCGCCTAATCGACGCCCGCACCGGTGAAATCCACGATTATCGCGCAAAATCTCATGTCGAGCACACTGAGATCATCGCACCTGCGGGAGCTGCCGCCTGGGTCTATGATCGCACGCAGCTATGGAGCCGGGCTGAAATGGCCGCGACCAAGAGCAATGCTCAGACGGCCCGAAAGTTGGACGTAGCGCTTCCGCGCGAGCTTTCGGCCGAAGAAAATCTCGAAGCCGTGCGCGAACTGGCGCGCGATCTGGCCTCGCAAGGCATGATCGTGGATTTTGCCATTCATACCCCAGACGCATCGGATGGTGAAGATCAGCCCCATGCACACATGCTCATCACCATGCGTCCGCTCGATCCCTCCACCACTACCGGCTTCACAAAAAAACAAGGCGACGGTAGGCACTGGACCGATCTTTTCAGCGATCAGGCGGCCTTTAAAAAGGATAAGGCTGGCAAGGCGTTTGTCTCTGAGACCGAGAGCCTGAACCGACTGCGCAAAGCCTGGGCCGACAATCTGAACCGCCGGCTTGAGTCCGCAGGGTCTGACGTTCGCGTTGATCACAAATCACTTAAGGATCGGCATGCTGAGGCAGTGGCTCGGGGCGATCTTGCTGCCGCCGTCGCGCTGGATCGCCCTCCAGAACCTAAGGCGGGCCGTGGTCGATCCATGTCTAAGCGGGGGCAAAAATCCGACGCATGGGATGATGTTCAAGAGGTGCGCCGTCTCCGCCAGCAGGCCCAGGCTATGGCGCCTAAGATCGCCCGCCGACAGGAGAAGGCTCAGAAGGTTCAGCGGCACCGAGAAGGCCTTGACCAGGTGCGAGCTCAGGCCGATGAAACCGCCAAACAGCGATACAAGCGGAAGCTTCTGGCTCGGTGGTACGAGGCCGAGGTGGCTAAGGAGGTGGAAAGTCACTTGGCCTGGGTTCGTCAGCGGGAGCATGAAACCGTTGTGCAGATGAAAAGCGGCGCACGGCTCCGGGATAGTGGCGAGACGATCGCGGCACAGAAAATTGACCCTGCAGCGCTCAAGCTGCAAATGGAGATGGCCAAGGCCAAAGGGTGGGACAGCATCAGCGTGTCAGGCACTGATGCCTATAAGCAGGCTGCCGCGTGGGCTGCTACGCAGGCGGGCTTGATCGTGACTAACAACGAACTGTCTGGTGTGGTGGTCGAGGCGAGAGCCTCAATGGCTGCGCAGCCCGAGCCCCAGGAAGAGCCTGTGCCGGAATATCCTGCAGGGGCCACAGATCGAGAACGCAAATATCTGGATGCGCTGTATCAAACTGCGGCTGTTAACGTGCAGCATGGTAATCGCGCATATGCAGATGAGGTGATGCAGCAGGCCCAAGCTCTGGCGGCCCAGATCGAGGAGAGGCAACGCCAGCAGGAAGAGACGCAGCGGCAGGCGGATGCTTCCGCCAACCAAGCTAGTAGCTATCAGAGCCGCCGGCTGAGGATTAGGGGCTAGTCTTTTGCCATGAAATTTGGTTAAGCATTTTAGCTCCGTCATCCAGGGATTCCATAAATAAAAGTAGCCCGAAGCCGGATAGAAATAGCGCCAATATTGAAACTATAAATAATGCATTTTGGTGATATCTTTCACCATTCATGTCTGGTCTGTATCTCCACATCATCTCTGCATTAAGTATAGATTTAAAAATAGTAATTGCCGCGAACGCAGCCAATGAAAATTTTAGTCCTGCTAGACCTTTGTTATATGTGTTGGCGAGTAATTCAGCAAGTTTTGCGTGCGCGTACGCCTGTGAAATCCCGCTTGTGGATGTTGCCACAACCGATCCATTTGCTATTAATGAATATTTTGCAACTGTCTGTGAAACAATAATTGCCTCACGAGGAGCTTTCCTTTGTTGGATTCTCCTTTGCTCCCGCCAGGAATTTGAAAAGTTTATAATTTCCTGGATGTGCGCGTGCTGTTCATTTACCTCTTCTATTTCTTCGATGAGTCGGATGGCAGATTTCTTCGCATTCGGATCGGCAATGGAATCCAAGCTGCTGGACCAGGTAGAGTGATAAAGGTCAATTTCAGTTTTGTTTGGATTAAAAGAGCGAATTATACACTCTATGTGTTTATCGCTCTTGTAAATAGACCGCATAAGGCGATTTTCTATGTCACTTAAATTTCGATGATATTGTAGTACTGCGCTGCGGCGGCTCTCGAGCAAATCATGCAACGCTAGATCCGGCTCATAAGACATTTTCACCCCATTTTTTCTGCTAAATCACTAGCCCTCAAATTCGTATACCGCTTCAGCATCTGCAGATCCTGATGCCCAGTAACTGCGGCAACCTCCATAATACCCCATCCGCGTTCGAATAGGCGACTGGTTGCTTCGTGCCTTAGATCGTGAAAATTGAAGTGCTCCAGCTTGGCGCGGCTTCTCGCCCGCTCAAATGCGCTCTTCAGCCCTTCAGCCGACGTGCCGATCACCCGGCCATCGTCATTTTGCTCCAAACCCTCCAGAACAGCTAATGCCAGACTGGACAGTGGTACTTTCCGCCCTTTCCCTGTCTTGGTGTCGGGCAGATAAGCAGTCTTATGTGTGGTATCCACGTTATCCCACTTCAGCGAAAGCAGCTCCGAGCGTCGCATAGCCGTTTCAAGGGCCAGTAGGACCGCCGGCACCAGCCACTTGTTACGCGCCCCCTCGCAGGCTTCAAGCAGCAATCCTGCCTCGTCTCCGTGGAGCCTTACATCCCGAGCGTCCTTGACCGTGGGGCGCCGGACATCGGAGACGGGATTTTCGATCATTCCGTGGCTCTTCCGAACTGATTCGATCACGGTATGCAGCAGGCCGAGTTCCCGCTTCACAGTGCCTGGGGAAACACTTTCAAGCCGCCGATCTCGATATTCCTCAAAATGCTTCGTCTTCACCGTCGCCAGGGCATGGGAGCAAAGCTTTGGCTCCTCACGGAGGAAGCGTTCCAGTCGGAGGATTTCAGCCTCTCCACCTTTGTGGCTGGGAGCAATCTCTTCAATGTAAGCTTTGATGGCATCGTGCAGGGTCGTTCGTTCAGCCTTGCTGCGATCGACGTGGACACCTCGGACCATCTCGCTTTCGATGACCGTAGCCCAGGCCCGAGCATCAGCTTTACTGGTGAAAGTCCGGCTTTGGACCGGGAAGCCCTGCTTCCTGATTTTGGCCTGCCAGCCAATGAGCTCGCCGTTGCGATTTTTCCGAGGAACAAGGGCTGCCATGGGGGACACCTGCGGGACAATTTAGAGTCTCAGTGTCCCCATTCTGTCCCGCAAATTCAATATGCGTGATTTCGCCCTTATGGGAAAAATGCCATAACATATTGATATTATTGATGAAAATTTTGGCGCACCCGACAAGATTCGAACTTGTGGCCTCTGCCTTCGGAGGGCAGCGCTCTATCCAGCTGAGCTACGGGTGCAGCGCATGTCGATACAGTTCGTATCGCGGAGAGCCTCCGTATAGCGCATCCCTGCGCGGAAGGCAAAGGGGGAAACGACTTCTGCCTTCAGAAGGTAGAGGACGGAGGGAGGGAGGCCGGGAGTGTGCCTGGGCCTCCAGATCACGCGCTCATTTCTCGGCGTCGGTCTTCTTGTCGAAGGACTTAGAACGCAGGGCGATGCCCTTGCGCCGCACCATCGCCTGCCACTTGCCCCGGAGCTTCCTGATCGTCGCCCATCGGCCACATCCCCTGATGCTGTCGTGTTCGACAAGGGGGGATTGAAGGACACCACCGGGTCGGTGCCAAGGACGGTGCCGGGAGGCATCGGCACATTGCACAGTGCATGCGTTGTGGGCAATGGTTAACTGAAGGACACGTTAGCGCAATCATCTGATGTCGGTGGGAGCAAAATGAAGTTCCGTATCAGTTGAGCAGCCCCGATGCGGGTCATCCCGTAATAAATTTAATAATGCCAGAAGAGGTTATTCCGCCGACTAGCATAATTACAACGCAATGGATCTTAGCCTTGTTTCCGATGCGAAATGCCTTGATTGTGAAGAAGAGGGAGGCAGCGAAATAAACACACGCGACATAGCCTGACCATTTGGAGAGGTGGCGACTATCTGCAGCAATGGCCAGACTTGGCATCACCTGGGTGGTGGCTATGAGCCAGAAACCGAAGATGAAAATTTCGCACGCCTCAGTTATTCGGCGACTTACGATCACGTCTCGCCCCCTCGGCGCGAATGTGTGCACCAGCAATCGTCTGCGAATCTGCTACCATAGCGACTAAAGATCGTAGCGTCACTGACTTTGTCTCCCATCTCGTGCTGACGCCATCCCCAGCGTTCGTGCCCGTGGGCTGAGGCTGGGTTGGCCCGTCGTCGGGTGTCAGCGGATGTGGCTGGTTTGCGCCTGCCGCAACGAAGGCACAGCAAGCCGCGACAGCGGTGCAGCGGAACATCGCGGACGGCAAGGATCGGTGTCTTGGGAGGGGTGGTTATCCGGCCACCTTCGGAGGGCAGCGCTCTATCCAGCTGAGCTACGGGTGCAGCGCATGTCGATACGCTTTGTATCGCGGAGAGCCCTCGTATAGCGCATCCCTGCGCGGAAGGCAAAGGGGAAGGTGCGCGTCCCTCCATCGGCAGAGGCCATAAGGTCGAATCCTGTCGGCTGCGCCAGTATGGCGGTGGTGTGGCAGCGCGCACAGCGGATTACCGGGCTTGTCTTCGCTGATATCCCATTCGTAAACTCTACCGTCTTTCTTACGCACCGCAAATCAGTCGATGAGATTGCGGCGGAACGCCCGATGGACATCGGAAAGGCATGAGTGCGGGGTGTTCATTTTTCAATGCGATGGCTTGCTGGCCGGACTGGAAGTGTGGTCGGCAATATCCAGAACACTCTGCGTTTACGTAAAACTGCAGCCTGGATATAGCGAATTCGTGCTGCTGGCGATGCCGCCACAGCAAGCCCCCCCCCCCCACACAGAATTTTCCAGATCCTACAGGCGCTCGGCGATAAAGCGGGCGATACGGGGCGATACGAGAAGCACCAGCACCAGCCGGGCGGTCTGCATGGCCATGACGAAGGGCACGTCGACCTTGGTGGAGGCGGCGATGATCGCCACGGTGTCGGCCCCGCCGGGGCTGGTGGCCAGATAGGCCGTCAGGGGATCGACGCCCGCCCATTCCACCAGTACGGCGGCAAACAATCCGCACACCAGGATCAAGGCCAGAATCGACGCCAGAATGCGCGGCAGCGCCCGCAAGGCATGGGTGAGAATGCCGCGATCGAAGCGCAGCCCGATAGTCCAGGCCACCAGGGCGTAACAGACCGCAAGCAGAAGGGGCGGCAGTTCGATACGCATCAGCCCGGCGTTCTGCAACACCGCTCCGGCCACCAGCGGCAGCAGCAGAGGGCCGGCGGGAATGCGCAGTCGTCGCGCCAGCAGGGCTCCGCCTGCGGCCACCGCCAAGGTCGCGGCGAAAGCCTCGGGATGGAAAGCGGGAAACCATACCATGGCCGGTTTCTCCGCCACCGGCCCGGCCACCCACAGCCGCGCCACCAAAGAGGCCACGGCCACGGCGCAGATGACCCGCAGATATTGCATCACCGCCACCAGCCGGGCATCGGCACCATAGGCGTCGGCCATCAGCACCATGGCCGTGGCCGCCCCCGGGGAAATGCCCCAGACAGCGCTGGTGCCCGGCAAAATCCGCCAACGGGTCAACAGCCAGCCCAACAGGCCGGCGGCGGCGATCACCGAGAACACCCCCAGCAGGAACAAAGGCCACTGCCGCAGCAATTCGCCAAGAATACTGGCGGGAATCGTCCGCCCGATCAGACAGCCCAGCACGGCCTGGGCGCCGTAAAACGGCAAAGGCGGAATGCGGACGCGGCCGCCGGCGGCGGAAAAGGCGATCGCCGCCAGCATCGGCCCCAGGAACAGGGCCGCCGGCATCCTGGCGCTTTCCAGCGCCACAGCCAAAGCCGCCGACAACAGCAGCAGAACCGCCCATCGCCCGGCCACAGTCATATCAGGACGCCGCCAGAGCGATCGCATCGCTGCGCATCACCCGCGACAGCCGGGGAAAGATATGTTTGAAGGCCATGGCGTGCAGTTCGGCCGAAGGCCCGGCGCACAGATCCTCGGCCAGGACCAGGTCATAGCCATGTTCCCATGCCTGCAGCGCCGTGGATTCCACGCCGATATTGGTGGCGATACCGCCCAGCACCACCGTCTTGATGCCGCGGCGACGCAATTGCAGATCCAGCTCGGTGCCGTGGAAAGCGCCCCATTGACGCTTGGTGATCAGCAGGTCCCCGGGCTGGGCCAATCCTTCGACCAATTGGCTCCATTCGGGCGGCAACCCGCCCTTGGGCAGGGCCACGGGCTGATCGACATTCTGGCCCGGCGCATCGGCGAAATCGGCGGCGAACGCCACCCGCACCAGCACCACCGGCGCCCCGGCGGCACGGAAACGATCCGCCAAAGTCCGTGACCGGGCGACGATTCCGGCGGAGTCATGGGGTTCCCACGGCTGGCCGACAATGCCGTTTTGAAGATCGATCAGAACCAAGGCTGTGCTGCGGGATTCGAACGCGGACATTGGCAGGACCTTTGCGGACATGATATGCGAGGGTAGTCTCGCAAAAGGATAGTTGAGGATGTCCTCGCAAAAGTCAATGGCGGCGCTGGAGCCGAAACGTCAACGCGGCCGTCAACGGGTCTCGGCGATCCTAGCGGCGGCGGCGGCGCTGTTCGCCGAAAAGGGTTATGACGCCACCACCATGACCGAGATCGCCGCCAACGCCCGCACGGCCATCGGCTCGCTTTATCGCTTCTTTCCGACGAAAGAAATTTTGGCGGACGCCCTGCTGAGCCGTTACGGCGAGCGTATGACGGCGGCGCTCGACGCCTTGACCGGACAGGCCGCGCATCTTTCCCCGTCGGAGCTGGCCGGCGCGCTGGTGGCCCTGAAGCTTGAACTGCAGACGGACCGGGCCGCCGCCCTGGCTCTGATCGACCTTCGCAGCGATGCGACCGACAAGCGCCTTACGCTGCGCCAAAGCCTGCGGACCCGGCTCGCGGCTTTACTGACCAGGGCCAACCCCGCCTTGCCGCCCGCCATGGCGGAACGAAAAGGCCTGTTGCTGCTGCAGCTTCTGAAGCTGGTTCCTCTCTTCGCCTCGGAGAATGGGGAAGACCGTGACTTTCTGATCGACGAGATTCGGACCTTGCTGCGCCTTTACATCGCCGACGCGCTGTCTCCGGTCAAAGACTGAAAGCCACAGGCAATCGCATTGACGAACGGGACGACCTCTCAGGAGCGGTCTACCCGTTTTGGATATTTCAATTTTTAAGATACTGGAAAAGGCATAAATTCCCTCTGGATTATAGGCCGTCGTCGGCTACGATGCCTTGATAAAAGGCACGGTCATTAACCTATCCAGGTCAAAACCTGCGCGCGATCGGGCCGGCATAACGGGGGAACGGCAATGGCGCTTGAACTTGGCCGATGGATTTCTTTTCTGTCGATGGATGACGAGACCATCGCGACGCTCCGCGATTTCGCCCCCGTGGTGGAACCCCACATGGATGGCATCATGGATGTTTTCTATGAGCGCATCACCTCCAGCCAAGCCGCCGCCGCGTTATTTGCCGCTCCCTATTCCATGGGCCATGCCCGTCAAGCGCAGAAAAAGCATTGGCTGACATTCGTTCTAGCCGGCCGCTTCGATGACGATTATCTGGCCGCCGCCCAAAACATCGGCCGCACCCATTACCATGTCGGCGTCGATCTGATGTTCTATACCGGCGCCTATTCGGTGGTTCTGGATGCCCTGGTCTCGCTGATCACCGATCTGTACCAGGACCGTCCGGACCAGCAGCGCCGCGTTCTGCATGCCGTCAACCGCGCCGTGTTCCTTGATATGGGCCTGGCGGTTTCCACCTATTACGGATCGATCGTCGGCGCCCTGGAAGACATGTCGAACGAGCTGAATTTCAGCTTGGCCCGCGCCGGCGAATTCCGCGACAACGAAACCGGGGCGCACCTGATGCGCATGAGCCGGATGTGCCAGGCTCTGGCCCTGGCGATCGGCAAGGATCAGAAATGGGCTCAGATGATCCTGGTCGCCAGCCCGCTGCACGACGTCGGCAAGATCGGCATTCCTGACGACATCCTTTTGAAACCCGGACGTCTGGGAATCGACGAACTGGAAGTGATGCGCCGCCATCCCACCATCGGCGGCGAAATCATTCCCGACAACACGGCCGAGGTCATCCGCATGGCCAAGCGCATTTCCCTGACCCACCATGAACGCTGGGACGGCGCCGGCTATCCCGCCGGTCTGAAAGGTGAAGAGATCCCCCTGGAAGGCCGCATCGCCGCCATTTGCGATGTTTACGACGCCCTCCTGTCCGCCCGCCCCTATAAGGAGCCCTGGCCACAGGAGCGCGTCGTCGCCCATATGCTGGAAAACCGGGGGCAGCATTTCGACCCGGAACTGGTCGCGGCCTTTCTTAAGAATTTACCGGAAATGGATGCCATCCGCGCCCGTTACCATGAAGAACAGGACGATGGGCACAGCCTCTCGGCATAGCCCGCCGGCAGTTTCTCACTCCGCCTGCTCCACCATTGCGGCCAAGGCGGCGGGATTGCGCAGCGTCAGGCTTTGCCGGCCCGCCCGGACGATTTCCGCCTGTTCCCACCCGGTCAGGACACGGCTGACGGTATAAAGCGTGGTGCCGCTGATTTCGGCCAGATCCTGGCGGGACAGGGGAAAGTCGAAGGTCACCGCCGCCGAGGCTTCACCGCCATCGGTGGCACTCGCCGCAAGCCGCAGCAGGGCGCGGGCGATGCGTCGCTCGACCCGCTCCGTCGCCAATTCCCGCAGCCGGTCCTGGGCCTCGCGCAGGCGGGCGCCGATCAGGTCCAAGGCGTTCACCGCCAACCGCGACGACGCCAGCATGGCCTGACGAATCACGTCCGCGTCCCAGCATAAGGCCAAGCTGTCGGCCATGGCCTGCGCGGCGGCCGGATATCCGTTCCCGCCCATGATGCCCGCCCAACCGAACATCTCGCCCGGACCGACGAAACGGGTGGCCACCTGAACGCCGTCCGCATTGCTTTGCACCAGCTTGAGCCGCCCCGCGATCAGAAGAAAGCAATGGGCGGCAGGATCGCCCTCATGAAAGAAAGAAGACTTACGGACTGCGGTTTTTTCGCGTGCCCGCCCCAGCAGTAACGCGATGTCGCAACCGTTAACGCCTTTGAACAGGGGATTTTTGCGGAAATCGAGGCGAGCCTTCATAGCCGATTAATATAGTATGTTATTTGCGCCGGCGCAAAGACCCAACGCTCCATTGCCGGCATAGTCGGCGCCAACGCAACCCCGCTGGAGGCCGCCATGAGCAGCAAGACCGAAATTTTCCGCCACCATCACACCGAAGTCCGTGATCTCACCGCCCGCATTGAACAGCTTTTGAATCTACAGGCGGTGACAGCCGATCCGGGCCCGGTGGCGACCGTCGTCCGTGAACTGTTCGGCAAATTCGGCGTCCATCTGGCTATCGAGGACGCCACCCTTTATCCCCGCATGCTGAACCACGCCGACGCCCAGATCCGCGAGACAGCCCGCAAGTTTCAGGCCGAGATGGGCGGCATGAAGGCCAGCTTCGACGATTACCGCCACCGCTGGCCCGGTCCGTCGGTCATCTCCCGCGATCCTCAGGGTTTCATCGATCAGACCCGTAAGATTCTGGCCGCTCTCAGCCGACGCATCAGCTGCGAGGACAGCCAGCTCTACGACCTGTACGACCAGGCGGCCTGATCAAACAGACGGATTCGGGGAATTCAGGCGCCAGCGGCGCGGTCCAAACGGACGGCGCGGCGGCGATTTAAGCCTGAAGGGAAATTGGTGGAGCCGAGGAGGATCGAACTCCCGACCTACGCATTGCGAACGCGTCGCTCTCCCAGCTGAGCTACGGCCCCACACGAGGGCCGGATAATGGGAGAAAGGGCGGCATCCTGTCAAGCCCGGCTTGCGGCTCCACCCCACCTCTTGCGCCTGCGGGAGCGAGCCGCTAGGTTAGCGCTCGATTTCATCTGTCCGGGAATCCCCGTCATGTCCGAGTGGATGATGCCCATCATCATCGTGATCAATTACGCCATCGAGCTGTTCAAGCTGCTGGTGCTGGCTTCTATCGTCATGAGCTGGCTGATCTCGTTCAATGTGCTGAACACCCGCAACCGCGCCGTCTATGCCATCATGGATCTGCTGTATCGCGTGACCGAGCCGGCGCTGCGCCCGTTGCGCAAGATCATGCCCAACACCGGCGCTTTGGATTTGTCGCCGGTTCTGCTGTTCCTCATCCTGTGGCTGATCCAGATGTATCTGCCCATGATCACCCGCAGCTTTTAATTGGCCGAAGCCACGCCGATCACCCGCGTCGAAGGGGGCGTGCGGCTGGCTTTGCGCCTGACACCCAAGGCATCCCGCGACCAAATCGGCGAAATCGCCCTCGGGGCCGACGGCGGCGCGGTGCTGAAGGTATCGGTGACCACGGTGCCGGAAGACGGCAAGGCCAACGCCGCGCTGATCGCCCTTTTGTCCAAGCGGTGGAAGGTGGCGAAAAGCCGGATCGACATCATCGCCGGCGCCACCGACCGGCGCAAAACCCTGTTCATCGAAGGCGAGCCCGACGAGTTGGCGCGCCGTATTCTCGAAAGCGTGAGGAAGCCATGACCCAGCAAGCGAAAGTCATCGACGGAAAAGCCACCGCCGCCGCCCTGCGCGCCGCCGTCGGCGAGCGCGTCGCCGACCTGAAGGCCAAGCACGGCGTCACGCCCGGCCTCGCCGTGGTGCTGGTGGGCGAAGATCCGGCCAGCCAGGTTTATGTTCGCAACAAGAACGAACAGACCAAGCAGGCCGGCATGAACTCGTTCGAACACAAGCTGCCCGACACCACGTCGGAGGCCGATCTGCTGGCCCTGGTGGCCAAGCTGAACGCCGACCCGGCCGTCAACGGCATCCTGGTGCAGTTGCCCCTGCCCAAACAGATCGACGCGCAGAAAGTCATCGACGCCATCGACCCGGCCAAAGACGTGGACGGCTTCCATCCCGTCAATGTCGGCCGTCTGTCCACCGGCGGCGAAGCGCTAATCCCCTGTACGCCGCTGGGCTGCATCCTGCTGCTGAAGCGCGAATTGGGATCGCTGGCCGGCAAGAAGGCCATCGTCCTGGGCCGCTCGAACATCGTCGGCAAGCCCATGGCCCAGCTGCTGCTGCGGGAATCCTGCACCGTCGTCGTCGCCCATTCCAAGACCAAGGATCTGCCGGGCGAATGCCGTCAAGCCGACATCGTCGTCGCCGCCGTCGGTCAGCCCGAAATGGTCAAGGCCGGCTGGATCAAGCCCGGCGCCACCGTCATCGACGTGGGCATCAACCGCGTGCCCGGCTCGGAACCCGGCAAGACCAAGCTGGTGGGCGACGTCGCCTACAAGGAATGCGCCGAAGTCGCGGGCGCCATCACCCCGGTTCCCGGCGGCGTCGGCCCGATGACCATTGCCGTGCTGCTGCGCAACGCCCTGGAAGCCTGCTGCCGCCAGAACGACCTGCCGTTCACGGAAGTTCTCTGAAAGCGTCCCTATTATCAAAAGGGGGGGAAGGCCATACGGGCCTTTCCCCCCTTTTTTGCTTTCTAGCGAGGCATTCTCGTCGGCATGGGCGGGGCTTCCTGGTCAAAAATCTTTCGCTGATCCGGGGTCAGGACCGCCGACAGATCGTCCCGCGCCTTACGGGTTTCGCCGTGGGCCGTCAGCGCGGCTTCGCGATGGGACTGGCGGATTTTCTGGCGCTCTTCCGGGGTTGCGTTCGAGCCTGGCGCCGCCGCCCGCATGGATTGCCGCAGATCCCAAAGATTGGAGGCGGCGTCGCTATAGGCCTTCCACTGGGGTTCCTGCTGTTCGCTGATGGCCAGTTTGTCTTTCAAGGCCGGCAAGGTGGCGGGATCAGGCATATAGCGGCCGGGTCCGCGCTGGGCCTGCCCGCTCATGGAGCCGTTGCCCTGCATCAGGCCGCCACCCATATTGCCACCCGCGCCATAGCCTTGAGCCGCCGCTCCCGCCACAGGCAGCACAACGGAAGCCAAAACCGCCAGTATTCTTAGAATCTTGTTCATGATGGTACTCCCATATCAGGGGGACGCATCAGACAGGATACATTACTTTACCTGAAGCTAATATGAACGGCAGGGCCAGACTCAATGCGCCTCGGCCCAACTGGCCGCCACGCCGGTTTCCACTACCAGCGGCACATCCAGTTCGGCCGCCGCTTCCATGACGCGCTTGACCACCGCGCGGGTGGCTTCGATCTCGGCGTCGGGGACTTCGAAGATCAGTTCGTCATGGACTTGCAGCAGCATGCGGGCCGATAAATTCTCGGCCTTCAAGGCGTCAGGCAGACGGATCATGGCGCGCTTGATGATGTCGGCGGCACCGCCCTGGATGGGGGCGTTGATGGCGGCGCGTTCGGCGAAAGCCCGCATGGCCGGATTCTTTTCGCCGATGCCCTGCACGAAGCATTTGCGTCCGAACAGGGTGGTGACATAGCCGTTGGTGCGGGCGTCTTCCTTGGTCCGCTCCATATAGGCGCGGATTTCCGGATATTTGGCGAAATAGGCGTCGATGTAGCTTTTGGCCTCGCCGTTGGGAATGCCCAGCTGCTGGGCCAGACCGAAGGCGCTGATACCGTAGATGATGCCGAAATTGATGGCTTTGGCCTTACGGCGGATCATCGGGTCCATGCCTTCCACCGGCACGCCGAAGACCTGCGAGGCGGTGATGGCGTGAACGTCGTCGCCGTCGCGAAAAGCCTGCTTCAGCCCTTCGATGTCGGCGACATGGGCGACCAGACGCAGCTCGATCTGGGAATAGTCGGCCGACAGCAGCTTGTGCCCCGGCTCGGCGATGAAGGCGCGGCGGATGCGGCGGCCTTCCTCGGTACGGATCGGGATGTTCTGCAAATTCGGGTCCGACGAGGCCAGACGCCCGGTGCTGGTGCCGGCCATGGAATAGCTGGTGTGGACGCGGCCCGTGGCCGGGTTGATCTGCTCCACCAGGGCGTCGGCATAGGTGCTTTTCAGCTTGGCGATCTGACGCCAGTCGAGCACTTTTTGCGGCAGGGGGTGCAACGGAGCCAGTTGCTCCAGCACTTCGGCGCCGGTGGCATAGGCTCCGGTCTTGCCTTTCTTGCCGCCGGGAAGCTGAAGCTTGTCGAACAGCACTTCACCCAACTGCTTGGGCGAGCCGACATTGAACTCGAAACCCGCCATCTCGCAGATTTCCCGCTCCAGCGCCGCCATGCGCCCGGCGAATTCGGCACTCATGGCCTGAAGTTCGGCCTTGTCGACCTTGATGCCCTGGCGCTCCATGTGGGCCAGCACCTGGGCCAGCGGGCGCTCCAGGGTTTCATAGACGGTGACCAGACGCTCGGCCAGCAGGCGGGCCTTGAACAGCCGGTGCAGACGCAGAGTGATGTCGGCGTCCTCGGCGGCATAGGCCAAGGCCTTGTCCAGCGGCACGCGGTCGAACGTGATCTGGCCTTTACCGGTGCCGCAAACCTGGGAATAGGGAATGGTCTGGTGGTTCAGATAGCGCGACGCCAGTTCGTCCATGCCCTGACCGTGCAAGCCGCAGGTCAGGACGTAGGACAGCAGCATGGTGTCGTCGATGGGATCGACCCCGATACCTGCTTGAGACAGCACTTGAAGGTCGAACTTGATATTGTGCCCCACCTTCAGCACGCCGCTGTCTTCCAGCAGCGGCTTCAGCAGCGACAGCGTAACCGCCTTGGGCAGCAAGGCCGGACCGGCGGGGCCGTTGCCGCCCAGCAGATCGCCCTGGGCCGGGCCGTCGGAATGCATCACCGGGATATAGCAAGCCTTACCCGGCGCCACCGACAGGGACACGCCCACCAGATCGCAGCGCAGCGAATCCAATGAATTGGTTTCTGTATCCACTGCCACCACCCCTGCCCCGCGGGCGGCGGCGACCCAGCGCTCCAAAGCCTCCTGGGTCAGGATCAGCTCGTAATCGGTCTGCACCGTCTGAACGACGGGTTCGGTCGAAGCGTCGGAAGCACCAACGGCGGAAGATACGCCGTTAGCATTCAGATGCTGCTCGATACGGGCGCGGATGCTGCGGAACCCCTGGGCGTCGATGAAGGCCAGCAGCTCGGCACGGTCGGGCTGACGCAGGCCGAAACTGTCCAACGGCTCCGGCACCGGAGCGTCCTGGCGCAACTCCACCAGCTTGCGCGAGATGCGGGCCAGCTCCGCGTTTTCGATCAGCGATTCGCGGCGCTTGGGCTGCTTGATCTCGCCGGCGCGGGCCAGCAGGCTTTCCAGATCGCCGTACTCGGTGATCAACTGGGCGGCGGTCTTGATGCCGATACCGGGCACGCCCGGCACATTGTCGGTGGAGTCGCCGGCCAGAGCCTGAACGTCGATCACCTTGTCGGGAGAGACGGCGAATTTCTCGAAGACCTCGGCCGGACCGATGACGCGGCTTTTCAGGGGGTCGAACATCTCGACCCCGTCGCCGACCAGCTGCATCAGATCCTTGTCCGACGAAACGATGGTGACGCGGGCGCTCTGTTCGCGGGCCAGGCGGGCATAGGTGGCGATCAGATCGTCGGCCTCGAAGCCGGGCAGTTCGACGCAGGGCACGTTGAAGGCCCGCACGGCGTCGCGGATCAAGGCGAACTGGGGAATCAGCTCCTCGGGCGGCTCGGGACGGTGGGCCTTGTAGGCCGGATAGATTTCGCTGCGGAAGGTGGTTCTGCCCGCATCGAAGATCACCGCCAGATGATCCGACGACGATTCCTGCATCAGCTTCATCAGCATCGAAGCAAAGCCGTAGACGGCGTTCACCGGCACCCCGTCGGGGCGCGTCATCATGGGCAGCCCGTGGAAGGCCCGGAAAATAAAGCCCGAGCCGTCCACCAGCGTGACATGCCGGAGGGAAGATGCAGTCATGACGAATCCTTCTTACCGCGTGACGAGGTAAAACTTAGGCGATCGGCGGCAAAAAGGGAGGGGTTTCCCTCAGTGCCCGTGCGACTTGGCGCCTTCGGCCAGCTTGAAGGTGCGGCTGCAATAGGGGCAGACCAATTCCTTCTTGCCATCGGCGAACGTCAGGAAGACCTTGGGATGGCCGGTGACGGGGCCATTGCCTTCGCAGGCCACGGTGGTGGTATTGACGGTGACGACTTCGTCGCTCATATCGTTCCTCGTTGCACGTTGCTCATTGCACGGGCGGTCCGGCGGATGATACCCATTGCCGCAAGCCAATCAATTCTCTTATCGCGTGGATGCATGTCCAGCTCTGATTTCTTTCCCGAATACGCCATCGAAACCGTCGGTTTAACCAAGGTCTACGCGCCTCGCGGCCGCCAGCCGGCCAAGAAGGCCCTGGACGCCGTGTCGCTGTCCATTCCCCGCGGATCGTTTTTCGGCCTGTTGGGACCGAACGGCGCCGGCAAATCGACGTTCATCAACATTCTGGCCGGCCTGGTCACCAAGACCTCGGGCGTCGCCAAGATCTGGGGGACCGACGTCGCCGACGACGAACGCGCCGCCCGCTGCGCCATCGGCGTGGTGCCGCAGGAATTGAACCTCGACCCTTTCTTCACCCCGCGCGAACTGCTGGAAGTTCAGGCCGGCATGTACGGCGTGCCCAAGACCGAACGCCGCACCGACGAGATCCTCGAAGCGGTCGGTCTGGCCGACAAGGCCCACGCCTATGCCCGCACCCTGTCGGGCGGCATGCGCCGCCGCCTGCTGGTGGCCAAGGCCATGGTGCATACGCCGCCGATCCTGGTGCTGGACGAGCCCACCGCCGGCGTCGACATCGAACTGCGCCAGCAATTATGGGCCTATGTCAAACAGTTGAACGAGCAAGGCACCACCATCGTTCTGACCACCCATTATCTGGAAGAGGCCGAGGAGCTGTGCGACCGCATCGCCATCATCGACCACGGTCAACTGGTGGCGCACGAAGAGAAAAATGATCTGCTGGGCCGTCTCGACAGCAAGCAGCTTTGTCTGACCGTCGACCGGGATCTGGATCAGGTTCCCGGTCCCCTGGCGCCCTGGTCGCCCGAGCGGCTGGATGCCCGCCGCCTGCGCTTCCGCTACAAGCCCAGCGCCACCAACGTCGGGCAGATTCTCGAAGGCGTCCGCGCCTCGGGCCTGGGAGTGGTTGACCTTTCCACCGTGGAAGCCGATTTGGAAGACATCTTCCTGCGTCTGACCGGGCATGGGGCCCAACAGGCGGCGGCGGAACGCGCGAGCTGATCATGAACCGTTGGGGCAGGCTGCTGGTAATGCTGACATTTCTTTTTCCCGCCGCCTGCGCCCCGACCCTGAAGCCTCCCGGCCCCGCGACCATCGAGCCACGCCTGGAGGCCGAGGCCATCGTCACCGCCGACGAAGCCCGCCTGCCCTACCGCCGCTGGCTGCCGGCCGACGGACAGCCGGTCAAGGCCGTCATCGTCGCCCTGCACGGCATGAACGATTATTCCAACGCCTTCGACGGCCCGGGGAAATATCTGGCGGCCCGCGGCGTCGCCGTCTACGCCTACGACCAGCGCGGCTTCGGCCAAGGCCCCTGGCCCAGCTATTGGGCCGGCGAAGAGGCCATGACCAACGACTTGTCCACGGCCTTACGGCTGATCGGCGGCCGCCATCCCGGCGTTCCCCTTTATGCCATGGGCGAAAGCATGGGCGGCGCCGTGGTCATGCGCACCATGACGTCGGCCCATCCTCCGGCCGTCAGCGGCGTCATCCTGTCGGCTCCGGCGGTCTGGGGCCGCGACGACATGAACATCTTCGAGCGCAGCGCCCTGTGGATGACGTCCCATGTGCTGCCTTGGATGACGCTCACCGGCGAGGGATTGAACGTCGCCCCCTCCGACAATATCGAGATGCTGCGCGCCTTGAGCCGCGATCCCTTGGTGATCAAGGAGACCCGCGTCGACACCATCCACGGGCTGGTGGACCTGATGACCAATGCCCAGAACTGCGCCGACCGCCTGGCGACTCCGGCCCTGGTTCTGTACGGCGAACATGACGAAGTCATTCCCGCCGCTCCGTCCTACCGCATGATGTCCCGTCTGGCCGGCGGCGATTCCCAGGTCAAGGCGGTCTATGCCAACGGCTATCACATGCTGCTGCGCGATCTGCAGGCCCAGGTGGTGCTGGCCGACATCGCCGCCTGGATCGACGCCCCCCATGCGCCGCTACCGTCCGGAGCCGATCGGCGGGCGGAAAATAACCTTACTTCCATAAGGTTTAATCCCTAGAACCTTTCCAGACAGTTCCTATATGCTGTTTCGCGACCTGGGCTTGCGGGGCAACATATCGATTTTTCCGATTAATAATAGGAATATTACTCGTTTCCATCGATCTGTTGAATTTGGTTAGCTTGGGTCATCGAACGAACCGATTGTTCAGGACTAGGAGAAACCAAATGGCAATCAATCCCGAATCGCCGACCATCAAGAACATTGAAGCCGCATTCGCCGGCGAATCCATGGCGAATCGCAAGTATCTGTTCTTCGCCCGCCGGGCCCGCGAACTGGGAGCCATCGACGTGGCCGAGGTCTTCGAGAAGACGGCCGAACAGGAAACCGCCCATGCCTTCGGCCATCTCGACCTGCTGTATCCCAAGGACCAGTTGACCGTCGAAAAAATGCTGCAGCTGGCCATTGACGGCGAAACCTACGAATACACCGAGATGTATCCCAAGTTCCGCCATCTGGCCGAACAGGAAGGCCATGCCGCCGCCGTCGCCGAGATCGACGAGCAGATCGCCGAATCCAAGGAGCACGCCGAGCAATTCGCCAAGACTCTGGCCACTGCCGCCAAGCGTTTCGCCGCCCTGGCCAAGGTCGAGGAACGCCACGCCAACCATTACCGCGACACCCTGGCCGCCCAGAAGAAGGGCGCCTGAGATTTCAGACGGCAACAGCAAACAAGAAGGAATCCCATCATGAAGAAGTATGTCTGCGTCGTCTGCGGCTTCACCTATGACCCGGCTGTCGGCATCCCCGACGACGGTATTCCCGCCGGCACTCCGTTCGAGTCCATTCCCGACGACTGGTCTTGTCCGGATTGCGGCGTCTCCAAGGCCGATTTCGAGCCGGTGGAGGAGTAATCATGGGCGCCTTGGATAAAGGCGTGGTGATCCTGGGCAGCGGGCTGGGGGGGTATACCCTGGCCCGCGAGTTCAGGAAACTGGACCGCGAGACTCCGGTCACGGTGATCACCGCCGACGGCGGCGAGGTCTACAGCAAGCCGATGCTGTCCAATGCCTTCGCCCAGGGCAAAACTCCCGCCGCCCTGGCGCAGAAGACTGCCGAGCAGTTCGCCGGGGAACTGTCCCTGACCGTACTGACCCGCAGCCGGGCCGGTAGCATCGATCTCCAGGCCAAGATCGTCACGGTCAAGGCCGCCGACGGCGCCGAGACACAACTGGCCTATGGCCGGCTGGTCCTGGCCGTCGGCGCCGACCCCCGGCCTTACAAGGTCGACGGATCGGACAAGGTGGTCGTGCACAGCGTCAACGACCTGGACGATTACACCGTCTGGCGCGGCAAGCTGGGGCAAGGCTCCCGCGTGCTGCTGATCGGGGCCGGCTTGATCGGCGCGGAATTCGCCAACGATCTGGCCGGCGCCGGCCATCGTGTAACCGTCGTCGACCCCGCCCCCTGGCCGCTGGGCCGCCTGTTGCCCCAGCAATTGGGCGATGCCGTGACCCAGGCTCTGACCGGCATCGGCGTCAGCCTGCATCTGTCCCGTTCGGTGGTTCGCTTCGAACCCGGCAAGGCTTTCCTCGACGACGAGTCGGTGGTGGATTTCGATCTCGCCCTGTCGGCTATCGGCCTGCTGCCCCGTGTCGAACTGGCCCGTCAGGCCGGGCTGACGGTGGACAAGGGCATCGTCGTGGACCGTCTGCTGAGAACGTCCGATCCGTCCATCTTCGCCATCGGCGACTGCGCCCAGACCGATGCCGGGCCGCTGCCGTTCGTGCTGCCGCTGATGGCCCAGGCCCGCGCCTTGGCGTCCACCCTGGCCGGATCGGATACACCTCTGGCGCTTCCCGCCTTGCCGGTGGTGGTCAAGACGCCCGCCTTGCCGGTGGCGGTATGCCCGCCGCCTTTCGGCACGGCGGGAAACTGGACGGTGGAAGGGGAAGGGCGCGACCTGAAGGCTCTGTACGTCAACGGCGACGGCGCTGCCGTCGGCTTCGCCCTCAGCGGCGCCAAGACCGGAGAGCGTCAGGCCCTGGGCAAATCCATGCCCGACATCCTGGCTTAATCCTTCGCCGGCTCGTTTCCGGAGGAAGCCGCGTTTTCCCGGGAAGACGCGGCTTCCTCCTTGTCTTCGGGCTCGACCAGACTGAAATCGCGGCCGCAGCCCATACAGACATCATCGACGTAATCACAAAGACCAAGACATTCGGCCATTTCTCACACCCCGTTACGGCGGCTTTCGTCTCTTCCATCATTGGCATAGATGAGCCTGGGCAAAAGCTTGCGCAAGGGCTGGGACATCGGAGTTCTTCTATTACTCGTTGATCACGGCAAGGAACTGCGTCAGCATCCTTGAAAATAAATCAGGAGGCTGCACCCATGGAACGCCGTGCCTTTTTGCGCCACTTCGCCAATGCCGCCGTGGTTTGTCCGGTGTGCAGCATGTTGGGAGCCAAGGCGGCCTTCGCCGCCGAAAGCCACGCCCCCACCTCGCTGACCGCCCCCGCGCCAACCCACGGCGAAGCGGCGGCGCACCCGCCCCATTGGGATTATGAGGGAGAGGGGGGCCCCGAGAAATGGGGCCAGCTTTCCTCGGAATACGGCGCCTGCGGCCTGGGCAGGGAACAGTCTCCGATCAATCTGGACCAGCCTGTTTCCGCCCTGCTGAAAGCCCCGGCCTTGCACTGGCAGGCCATGCCGCTGGAAGTGGTCAACAACGGTCACACCATCCAGGTCAATTGCCCCAAGGGCAGCAGCCTGGAATTGGACGGCACGGCTTACGATCTGATCCAATACCATTTCCATCATCCCAGTGAACACACGCTGGCCGGCACCGCCTTTGACATGGAGGTGCATTTCGTCCACCGCGCCGCCAACGGCGGCCTGGCGGTTCTGGGGATCATGATCACCAAGGGCGAGGCCAACAGTACCCTGGAAACCGTCTGGCGCATTCTGCCGGAGAAAGCGGGAGAAACCGCCAAAGCCGATGTGCAGCTTCTGCCTTCGGCCCTGATCCCCGCCGACAGCGCCACCTATCGCTATGCCGGGTCGCTGACCACTCCGCCCTGCTCCGAGATCGTTTCCTGGGTGGTCTACCGCAAGCCGGTGACGGCCTCGGCCGAGCAGATCGCCAAATTCGCCAAGCTGTTCCCCAACAACGCCCGCCCGGTCCAGCCTTTGAACCGGCGCAAGCTGTTGCTCGATCTTCTCTAAGCGAAAGGCGTTTCCATGAAGAGCCAGGCGATCGTCGCTTCCGCCCTGACCCTGATGCTGGCCGCCTGCGCGTCCGAACCGCCGCCGACGCCAGCTTCAGCCGCCGCGCCCCCCGCCGCCAAGGAAGAGGCCAAGGCCGAGGCGGAAAGCGGTTCGATCCAGCCCTGGATGGGATTGTGGAGCGTCGCCGAGCAGTTCGGCTCCGCCCAGCCCACCGCCGCCATGCCGCCTTTGGGGCAGAAGCTGCATCTTGAAGAATACGGCGCCACCGACATGGCCGGGCGCACCTGTCCCCAGCCCACCTACCGCGCCGAAAGCCAAAGCGAAGCCGCTTTCCTGGGCTTGGCGACAAGCGACGCTGAGGCGCTGAGGCAGGCCCGCCCCTCCTTGAGCGTGACATGCGGCAAGGATGCCTTCGGTTCCTACCTGATGGCCCGCGACGGTAGCCTGCTGACGGTGACCGACGGGCAGGTATTGCATCTGGTGCGGGCGACCGTGCCGGAAATGAAGCCCGAAGCCAAGGCCGACGCCAGAACCGCGGAAGACGCCAAGCACGACGAGAAAAAAACCGATGAGGCCAAGCCCGGCAAGGCGGGCGCCCTGGTCTATCTGGCCTCGTACCGCGACAAGGGCACGGCCATGGAAGGCTGGAAGGAACTGGGCAAGGCGTCGCCGCTGCTGGCCCATGCCCAGCCGGAACTGTCGAAGATCACGCTGCCCGGCAAGGGAACCTATCTGCGCCTGAAGGCCAAGGGTCTGAGCGAAACCGATGGCAAGGCGCTGTGCAAATCCCTGGTGAAGATGCTGCCTGATTGCGGAGCCAAGGGCCGCGATTGACGTGACACCTTATCCCCGCATCGCCCTGACCGGCGGCCCCGTGGAATATCAGCTGTGGGAGCCTGCGGAGGAACAGGCGCCGACCCTGGTGCTGCTGCACGAAGGCCTGGGCTCCATCGCCCAATGGAAGGACTTTCCCCAGCGGCTGGCCCAGGCCAGCGGTTGCCGCGTGCTGGCCTATAGCCGATACGGCTATGGCGGATCTGGTCCGGTGCCGCTTCCCCGTCCCCTGGACTATCTGCACCGCGAAGCCGTCGGCCCTCTGCCGGAATTGCTCGCCGCCCTGGGAATCGGCCGCCATGTCCTGGTCGGCCACTCCGACGGCGGCACCATCGCCTTGCTCAACGCCGCCCTGTCGCCCGCCCCAACCCTGCTGGGCGTCGTCGCCGAAGCTCCCCACGTCTTCGTCGAAGACATGACGGTGGCGGGCATCGCCCGGGCCTTGGAGCAATACCGCGCCGACGACCATGGCAAAAGCCTGCGCCAACGGCTGGCCCGCTATCACGGCGGCAACGTCGACGTGGCCTTCCACGGCTGGGCCAGCGCTTGGCTGCATCCCGATTTTCGCACCTGGGACATTGGAGCAGAAATCAGCGGCATCCGCGTGCCGGTTCTGTTGGTGCAGGGGCGCCAGGACGAATATGCCACCCTGGCTCAACTGGATCGGATCGAACACTGTCTGAGCGGCCGGGTCGAGCGACTGGTGATCGAAGAATGCGGGCACAGCCCCCATCTTCGGCATCCGGGGCCGGTCGCCGGGGCCGTGACGGCCTTCGTCAGCGGCCTGCTTTAGAAATCCACGCAGCGGCCGCCGCGCTCCCAGTCCTGATAACGGGTCGGCTCCGGCCCCTTGGGGCCGCCATGTTCGGCAGGCTTGGCCGGTTTTTCGCTCTGAGAAACAGGCTTTTGCGTTTGTTCCGCTTGCGGGCTCTTGCCGCCTTGATCCTGGCCGGTCATGGTAGTCCTCTTGTACCTTTGATGGGGCATAGTTAAGCCTCATCGCCCTGCCGTTCAATCGTCATGCTTGCGGCTTTTGGAGAGTTCCGGTTGTCCCTTTTGCTATCGCGTTCCGAATTCGGCGCCCGCGCCGCCGCTGTCGAAGCCCTGTCCCGCGTGTTGCGCCGCCGCGTCGCCTTGGACGAAGCGCTGGATTTGAGCGGTCTGGAGGAGCGCGATCGTGCCTTCGCCCGTCTGCTGGTGGCCGGCACTCTGCGCCGCCTGGGCCAGATCGACGATCTGATCCGGCGCTGCCTGGAACGCCCGATCCCCGCCAAGGCGGCCCTGGCCGAAGACATCCTGCGCCTGGGCGCCGCGCAATTGCTGTTCCTGGATACCCCCGCCCACGCCGCCGTCGACACCGCCGTGCAGATGACCCGCGCCGCCGGACTGTCGGCCCATGTCAAGCTGGTCAACGCCGTGCTGCGCCGTTTCGGCCGTGAAGGTCAGGCGATGATCGCCACCCAGGACGCCGCCCGCCTGAACACCCCCGACTGGCTGTGGCAATCCTGGACCGAAGCTTACGGCGAAGACGCCTGCCGCGCCATCGCCGCCGCCCATCTGTCCGAAGCCGCCCTGGATATCACCGTCAAGGCCGATCCGCTCCTTTGGGCGGAAAGGCTGGAGGCTGAAATTCTCCCCACCGGCACCTTGCGCCGCGCCGCCGGGGGATTGATCCCGGCTCTGCCCGGTTTCGCCGAAGGCGCCTGGTGGGTTCAAGACGCCGCCGCCGCCTTGCCCGCCCGCCTGCTGGGCGACGTGGCAGGACGGGACGTGGTCGATCTCTGCGCCGCCCCCGGCGGCAAGACGGCCCAACTGGCCGCCGCCGGCGCCCGCGTCATCGCCCTGGACCGCTCGGCCAAGCGGCTGGAGCGCCTGTCCGACAATCTGGCCCGCGTCGGTCTGACCGCCACCACCGTCGCCGCCGACGCCGCCGGCTGGATTCCCGATCAGCCGCTGGACGCCGTGCTGCTGGATGCACCCTGTTCGGCCACCGGCACCCTGCGCCGCCATCCGGAAGCGGCCTGGCTGAAAACCGCCGAAGACGTCGCCAAGCTGGCCGCCGCCCAGGACCGCTTGCTGGCCGCGACCGCGGCCATGCTGAAACCGGGCGGACGCCTGGTGTTCTGCACCTGCTCGCTGCAACCCGAGGAAGGCGAACGCCGCATCGACGCCTTGCTGGCTTCCGGAGCACCGTTCCGCCGCCTGCCGATCCGCGCCGACGAAATCGGCGGCCTGAGCGAATTGATCAGCTCCACCGGCGACTTGCGCTGTCTGCCCAACCATCTAGGCGGCATGGACGGCTTCTTCGCCGCCCGTCTGGAACGGCTCTGAAGGCCATGACCTCCCTCCGCGACCCGCGCCGCTTCGTTCTGCTGGACCGTGACGGCACCATCAACGTCGAACGCCACTACCTGTCGGCTCCCGACCAGCTGGAGCTGTACCCCGGCGTCGGCGAGGCCTTGGCCCAATTGAAGGATCTGGGTTACGGCCTTGTCATCGTCACCAATCAGTCCGGCATCGCCCGCGGCTATTTCGATTTGCCCACCTTGGACCGCATCCACGACCGCTTGCACGCCCTGCTGGCTCCGTTCAACGTGACCATCGACGGCATCTATCTCTGTCCTCACGGCCCGGACGAGGGCTGTTCCTGCCGCAAGCCCCTACCCGGCATGGTCAATCAGGCGGTGGCCGATCTTGGCTTCGACCCCGCCCGCGCCATCATGGTGGGAGACAAGGCGGTGGACGTGCAGCTTGGCCATGCCGTCGGTGCCGCCTCGATCCTGGTGCGCACCGGCCACGGCTTGAAAAGCGAAGGAAAATGCGCTCCTGAGCTGATTGCCGATGATCTTCCCGCCGCCGTCCGTTGGATCGAACAAACGTTCGGTCGGGGCGACGCATTCTAAACAACCGTTGGCAAAGGGCACATTCGCCTAAATTTGAGGCTTATATCTGATAGACTGTTGTATTGCTGAAAATTAAGGCAATCATCGGGTTGGATATAGGCCATGACGCATTACGCCAAGCAGACCGCCGCCGGGCCGGCGACATCTCCCATCGACGGCATTCTGGCCGAATTGCATGAGCGTTTCGGACCGCTGCTGGACGGGCATCTGGCTGATTACATCCCCGAACTGGCCAAAGCCGACCCCAACCACTTCGGCATCGTCATCGTCACCGCCGACGGCGGACTCTATGCCATTGGCAATTCCGAGACTCCTTTCACCATCCAATCCATCTCGAAGGCTTTCGTCTACGGGCTGGCGCTGGAAGATTGCGGCCGCGACGCCGTCTTGTCCAAGGTGGGCGTGGAACCCAGCGGCGACGCCTTCAACTCCATCATCTTCGACGAAAAGGCCAACCGGCCCTTCAATCCCATGGTCAACGCCGGCGCCATCGCCACCACGGCATTGATCAAGGGCGAGGGCGGACTGCATCGGCTGGAGCGCATCCTCGACATGTTCCGCCGCTATACCGGGCGCAGCCTGCCGGTGGACCACAAGGTGTTTCTGTCGGAAAAAGCCACCGGACACCGCAACCGCGCCATCGCCCATCTGGAATTGAACTTCGGCATGATCGACGAACGGGTGGATGAACATCTGGACCTTTACTTCCAGCAATGCTCGATCCTGGTCACCTGCCGCGATCTGGCGGTCATGGCCGCCACCCTGGCCAACGGCGGCGTCAACCCGCTGACCGGGGAACGGGCCATCGCCCAGGACTACGTCAAGAACGTCGTCGCGGTGATGAACTCCTGCGGCATGTACGACTATTCCGGCGAATGGGGCTACCGCATCGGCTTGCCGGCGAAAAGCGGCGTGGGCGGCGGCATTATCGCCGTTCTGCCGGGCCGGATGGGGATCGGCGTCTTTTCGCCTCCCCTCGACGCCCGGGGAAACAGCGTGCGCGGCATCAAGGTTTGCGAACATCTGTCCGAACGCTTCGGCATCAACATGTTCGATGTGCGCCCAAGTCGCCTGTCCGCTGTCCGACGGCAATATGACGGCGTGTCGGTGGGCTCGAAGCGCATCCGCAACGAAAAGGAACGCCAAGCCTTGGCCAACTGCCAGGGACGGGTCACGGTGTTCGAGATACAGGGCGATCTGCGCTTCACCACCGTCGAACAATTGGTCCGGCAAGTGTCGGCCCTGCCCACCTGCGTCAGCCATCTGATTCTGGATTGCCGCCGCATCGGTCAGGTCGAAGCCTCGGGCGGCGACCTGATCCTGGCTCTAGCGCAACGCCAGCGGGACGCCGGACGGCAGGTCAGGCTGGCCCATCTGTGGCCGGGCCGCGACGCCTTCGAGCGGCTGCGCAGCGCCGGCATCGACGGTAACCTGATGCTGCCCGACGTCGACCATGCCCTGGAATGGGCCGAACGGGAATTGTTGGCCGAAGCTGAGGCCGAGGCCGGCCATGATCTGGTGCCGCTGACCCAGATGGATCTGTTCTCCGGACTGGATGCCTCCGCCCTGGCCCTGTTGTCACCGATTCTTGAGGAATCCCGGCATCCGGCAGGCAGCGTCATCTTTCATGAAGGCGAGCCCGCCACTCAGGTGCATCTGCTGTCCTGCGGCGTCGTCGGCGTGCATGTCGGGCTGGACCAGGACCGCAGCCGCCGCCTCGCCACCTTGAGCCCCGGCCTCTGCTTCGGCGAGATGGCGCTTTTGGACGGCCTGCCCCGCTCGGCCGAAGTCCGGGCCGAAACCGACGTCGTCATTCAGTCGCTGGATATCGCCAAACTGCACGCCTTGTCGGCCGGCCATCCGGAAATCCATGCCGCCATCCTGATGAACTTGGCCCGCGAACTGACCCGCCGCCTGCGGGCCGCCAACGAGGAAATCCGCACTTGGGAATAGAGGCTTTTCCACTTTCTTGGAACAAGACTTAAACGCAAGGAATATGGCTAAGGAAACGTCGGGGGCGTAATGTCGCCGTCACCATGACCGATAGCCCCCCTTCCAAGGTCGCTCCCCGCGCCGCCCTGCGTTACCGCGATTTCCGCCTGTTTCTCGCAGTCCGCTTCTTTTCCAACGTCGGCCATCTGATCCAGATGGTGGCTGTAGGCTGGCAGGTCTACGACCTGACTCACGATCCGTTGGACTTGGGCTTTTTGGGGCTGTCGGTTTTCCTGCCGCAGATCATGCTGGTGCTGTTCACCGGCGCGGTGGCCGACCGCTTCGACCGCCGCCGCGTGGCCCTGGTCTGTCTGAGCGTCGCGACTCTGGCCACCAGCGCCCTGCTGATTTTGACCTTGCACGGCCTGACCTCGGTTTTTCCCGTCTTCGCCATCCTGGTGGTCACCGGGATCGCCCGCGCCTTCCTGGGGCCGGCGCTACAGTCGGTGGTGCCGCTGGTGGTGCCCCGCGAACATTTTCCCAACGCCGTGGCCTGGAGTTCGACGGTCTGGCAGGTGGGAATCATCGGCGGTCCGGCGATCGGCGGTCTGCTTTACGGTTTCGGCCCCGATTTCGTCTATGGGTTGGTGACGGCTTTCCTGATCAGTTCGGTGGTCGCCATTTCCTGCATTCGCACCAACCTGAAAACCACCTCCGAAGAAGCACCGATGATCGAGCGCCTGACCGCCGGCATTCGTTTCGTCTGGTCGCGCCCGATCATTCTGGGAGCCATATCGCTGGACCTGTTCGCCGTGCTGTTCGGCGGCGCCACGGCTTTGCTGCCCATTTTCGCCCGCGATATCCTGGCGGTCGGTCCATGGGGGCTTGGCCTGCTGCGTAGCGCTCCAGCGGTGGGCGCAACCGTCTGCGCCGTCACCCTGGCTCATCGGCCGCTGAGAAAACATGCCGGGAAAATCTTATTCTTCTGCGTCGGCGGCTTCGGCCTGGCCACCATCGTCTTCGGCCTGTCGTCGAATTTTCTTTTGTCGCTGGGCGCGCTGGTGCTGTTGGGCAGCTGCGACATGATCAGCGTTTATATCCGCCAAAGTCTGGTGCAGCTTTGCACGCCCGACCCCATGCGGGGACGGGTCAGCGCCGTCAGCCTGGTCTTCATCGGCGCCTCGAACGAGTTGGGAGAATTTGAATCCGGCGTTACCGCGTCCTGGTTCGGAACGGTTCCGGCCGTGGTCATCGGCGGCGTCGGCACGCTGCTGGTGGTGGCCCTGTGGGCCTGGCGATTCAGGGAACTGCGCCAGATCAACCGCCTGGAAGACGCCAAGGAATAAAGGCCGCGCCTTACCAGCTCGGCCCTTCCTCGTCTTCGGCCATCAGCGAAGCGCGATGCTTCAGCTCGGCCAGAATCTCCTTGCGGCGCTCCTCGCTGGCGTTGGCCCAGCCGGAAATTTCGTCGCGGGTACGCCCGCAGCCCCGGCAGACGCCGGTGCGCGCCACGATTTTACAGCGTTCGACGCAAGGTGAAACGCTGCCGTCTGGAACGGCTTTTTTTTTCTGACTGCTCATTCTGCAAAGATAAACGAAAAGAGGGCCGCTTTGCAGCAGCCCTCTTCCCAAGAATAACCACTCTTTTTTTACTGCTACTCGCGGGCAAGTTCCCACTTGGCCGCCGAGCGCAGAAGACGAGCCTTGAGCAATTCACGCTCGTTGGCAAACTCCTTGGGCAGACGGTCATAGAACTTGTCGAAGTGCACTTCGTGGTCGCGGACTTCGGCCAGACCGGCTTCGCGGTCCAGGGTCATCAGCTCGTAGAACTTGTCGGCCGGGTAATCCAGGCCTTCCCAGGGCAGGTCCTCGCGGCGCGGCATGAAGCCCAAGGGGCTTTCCACGGCGAAGCCACGGCCATGGACGCGATCGACGATCCACTTCAGAACGCGCATGTTGTCGCCGAAACCCGGCCACATGAACTTGCCGTTCTCGTCCTTGCGGAACCAGTTGACGCGGAAGATCGGCGGCGGGTTGGTCAGCTTGCGGCCGATGTTCAGCCAGTGGCCCCAATAATCGGCCATGTGATAGCCGCAGAACGGCAGCATGGCCATCGGGTCGCGGCGGATGGCCGCCTGGCCGACGGCGGCGGCAGTGGCCTCCGAGCCCATGGTGGCGCCCATGTAGACGCCATGCGTCCAGTTGAAGCCCTGGAACACCAGCGGCATGTTCTTCGACAGGCGGCCGCCGAACAGGAAGGCCGAGATCGGCACGCCGGCCGGGTTTTCCCAGTCGGGGTCGATGGACGGGCACTGCGAGGCCGGAGCGGTGAAGCGGCTGTTGGGATGGGCGGCCGGTTCCTTGGAATCCGGAGTCCAATCGCGGCCCTTCCAATCGATGACATGGGCCGGCTTGTCTTCCGTCAGGCCTTCCCACCACACGTCGCCATCGTCGGTCAGAGCGACGTTGGTGAAGATGGAATTGGCGCGGCAGGCGGCGATGGCGTTGAAGTTGGTGTGCGCGCCGGTACCCGGAGCGACGCCGAAGAAGCCGGCCTCCGGATTGATGGCGTACAGCTTGCCGTCGGCACCGGGCTTGATCCAGGCGATGTCATCGCCGACGGTCCAGATCTTCCAGCCTTCGAAGCCTTCGGGCGGCAGCAGCATGGCGAAGTTGGTCTTGCCGCAAGCCGACGGGAAAGCCGCGCCCACGTAAGTCTTTTCGCCTTGGGGATTTTCCACGCCGACGATCAGCATATGCTCGGCCAGCCAGCCTTCGTCGCGGGCCATTACCGAAGCGATGCGCAGGGCGAAGCACTTCTTGCCCAGCAGCGCGTTGCCGCCGTAACCCGAACCGTACGACCAGATCGAACGTTCTTCAGGGAAGTGGGTGATATAGATGTTCTTGGGATTGCAGGGCCAGGCCACGTCCTTTTGGCCGGCGGCCAACGGCATGCCGACGGAATGGACGCACGGCACGAATTCGCCGTTTTCACCCAGCACGTCCAGGCAAGCCTGACCCATGCGGGTCATGATGCGCATGTTGACGGCGACATAGGGGCTGTCGGTCAGTTCGACGCCGATATGGGCGATGGGGCTGCCCAGCGGACCCATGGAGAACGGCACCACGTACAGGGTGCGGCCCTTCATGCAGCCGTCGAACAGCTTGTTCAGGGTAACCTTCATTTCCTTGGGGTCGACCCAGTTGTTGGTCGGGCCGGCGTCGCTCTTGTTCTGCGAGCAGATGAAGGTACGATCCTCGACGCGGGCGACGTCGCTGGGGTCGGAGCGGCAGAGATAGCTGTTAGGACGCTTGGCTTCATTCAGGCGAATGAACGAGCCGGCATCGACCAGCAGCTGACACAGGCGGTCATATTCTTCCTGCGAACCATCGCACCAATGGATGTTGTCCGGCTTGGTCAGCTGGGCAATCTCATCAACCCACTGCAGCAGCTTGCGGTTTTTCGTAGTGCTGCCGCGGATACCTAACTTCGTCATGAACGCCGCTCCTTGGAAAAGATCCTTAATTGATTGCCGCCAGCCGCCGGTCTTGCTGTTGTTCCCGGCCTATTACTCTGCCTTGACGGCCAAGTCGAGTCCCCGTTTCTGCGCGGGGATCTGGGTATGCGGATAGGCCATCGTTTCTGCAACGCAAGGTGGATTTCAGGCAGATGGGATCGAATGACGGATGACCAAAGAATACCGCCAAGCCGCTTTTGGAGCAACGATTAGCTATAAGTATTATCGATTGACCCCGTTTTTCCCCAGCACTGCCAGATTGGATAGTGTGGGTATCAGCTCGCCGCTTGATATCAGCGATTTTGGGAAACCGAGGCGATACACCCTTTGCGAGCATTTGGCATCAATGCCGTCGGGGTCCAGCGACACGGCGCGCCAATGCTTTGCACGCTTTCCGGTCAAACTGTTGGCCGCATGCATGAGGGCTTCGGCGTGATCCCGATTTATCCGACCGATCAAGTCGGATTCAACCGCGGCGAACTCGGTGACGGCCTCTCCGGAACAGGGCAGATCCTGATTCAGCCAGACGGCGCGGCCGAAACCGCCCACCCAGTGGAAGCGTTCCAGCGCAATCTTGAAGAAAGAAAAGTCGGCGAAACCAGCATAAAGGGCGGCGCCGGGATGACGGGCCAGAAAGCGGCGTCTTACCCGTTCAATGATTGCCTGATCCTCGCAGCGCCGAGCCGTGCCGATCACCGTGACCCGCGGTCCCTGCTGGGGATTGGCGTAAATCTCGGTGTCCTCGAACAGCAGCGACAGGCGGCTGTCCCGCTCCAGATTGCGCGTATGATCGGCCAGCTTCGACAGCAGCAGCAGCGGCGAACCGTCGATATCGGTGGCCGTCGTCACCAGGGAAACGTAGGGCCGGGGAGCATCGCCCCCCGACGCGAAGGACGTCGCCAGAGCGGCGCGGTTGCGGCAACGCAGCAGCTTGCGCACGGAAAACGTCAAAGCGGCCCGGTCGATGGCCGGAGCTGGGACCATGGCCGCCGGAGGGGTGTCCATCTCGTTCATGGGCGAAAAGTTTCCGCTCGCCGCGACACGCCGTCAAGCGGGCAAAATTTCGCCATAAAGGCGGGATTATCTGTTGCCAGGCCCGACGGCGAAGACCCCTTGGCAAAATGGGGCCGAGCCGCCACACTTGGGCCAGATCCGATTTATGAGAAAGCTTGACCGCCGTGGCCCAGACCATCGCCCTCGTCGATGATGACCGCAACATCCTGACCTCCGTTTCCATCGCCCTGGAAGCCGAGGGTTTCAAGGTCCGCACCTACACCGACGGGGCCGAAGCCCTGCGCGCCTTGTCGTCGCAGCCCGCCGATCTGGCGGTGCTGGACATCAAGATGCCGCGCATGGACGGCATGGAAGTCTTGCAGCGCCTGCGCAAGACCTCGGCCATTCCGGTGATCTTCCTCACCTCGAAGGACGACGAGGTGGATGAAGTGCTGGGCCTGCGCATGGGTGCCGACGATTACATCAAGAAGCCGTTCTCGCAACGGCTGCTGATCGAACGCATCCGGGCCTTGCTGCGCCGGGGCGAACTGGCCCGCGACGACGGCGCCGCCTCGCAGACCGTCGTGCGCGGCGAACTGGCCCTGGACCCCGCCCGCCACGCCTGCACCTGGAAAGGCCAGATGGTGGATCTGACGGTGACGGAATTCCTGATCCTGAAATCCCTGGCCATGCGTCCCGGCCACGTGAAGAACCGCGACCAGCTGATCGATTCCGCCTACGGCGAACACATCTATGTGGACGACCGCACCATCGACAGCCACATCAAGCGCCTGCGCAAAAAGTTCCGCGACATCGATAACGACTTCGGCCATATCGAAACGCTGTACGGCGTCGGCTACCGCTATCGCGAAGACCCGTGACCGACGCCCCGGAAACCGGACCGGACGCCAAGACCGACACCGCTCCCGAAGCCGGAGCCAAACGGCGGCGGCGATGGCTTCCGTTCGCCTCGCCGCTGACCTGGCGGATTTTGGCGGTCAACGTCCTGGCGCCGGTGATTCTGGTGGGCGGGCTGTTTTATCTTGACCGCTACAAGAACGAGCTGATCGCCCAAGAACTTGAATCCCTGCGCATCCGCGCCGAGATCATGGCGGCGGCAGTCGGCGAGGGCGGTGTCATCGACACCGGCTTCGCCATTCCCGAACTGTCCCCCACGGCCGCCAAGCAGATGGTCCGCCGGCTGGCCCAGCCGGCGCGGATGCGCGCCCGCCTGTTCGACGATCAGGGCAACGAACTGGCCGACAGCAAGATTCTGATGGCCGGCACCACCGAAGTGCTGATGGAAGACCTGCCCGAACCGGACCGGGGCCTGTTCGTCCGCGGCTTCCGCAAAATCTATAATTTCGTCACTCAATCGAGCCTGGCCGACGAGGGTTTGCCCCGCTACCGCGAAAGCCCGCACCCCAAGGCCACCGATTATCCCGAAGTGGTCCAAGCCCTGAACGGCGACGCCGCCTGGGCCGTGCGGGCCATGCGCGGCCACCGGCTGCTGCTGACCACCGCCGTGCCGGTGCAGCATTACAAACAGGTGCTGGGGGCGGTGATGGTGTCGTCCAGCGGCGACGACATCGCGCAAAGCCTGTTCAAGGTACGGCTGACCATCTTCCAGGCCTTCGCTTTCGCCCTGACCATCACCATCGGCCTGTCGGTCTATCTGGCCGGCACCATCGCCCGCCCCGTTCGCCGTCTGGCCGCCGCCGCCGATCGGGTCCGGCGCGGCCATGGCCGCCGCCACACCATCCCCGACCTGTCCAAGCGCGGCGATGAAATCGGCGAATTGTCGGGCTCCCTGCGCGAGATGACGGAAACCTTGTGGCGGCGCATGGATGCGGTCGAAGCTTTCGCCGCCGACGTCGCCCACGAGATCAAGAATCCGCTGACATCCTTACGCTCGGCGGTGGAAACCTGCGCTCGCATCCAAAATCCCGATCAGCAGCGAAGACTGATGGCCATCATCCAGGACGACGTGGGCCGTCTGGACCGCTTGATCAGTGACATTTCCGACGCTTCGCGCATCGACGCCGAGCTGTCGCGAGCCGACAGCGAACCCGTATCGCTATGCCGCATGGTCGAAGGATTGGCCTCGATCTATCAGGACACCGGCGCCGCCGAAGGGGTTTCCATCACGGTGGAATGTCTGGGCGAAGACCCGCTGCTGGTGATGGGAATCGAAAGCCGTCTGGCCCAGGTGCTGCGCAACCTGATTTCCAACGCTCTGTCTTTCAGCCCGCCCCAAGGCCACATCGTGTTGCAGGCTCGGCGAGAGAACGGCAAGGTGGTGGCCACCGTCGAGGACGAAGGCCCCGGCATTCCCGAAAACAAGCTGGACGCCATTTTCGACCGCTTCTACACCGAACGCCCGGCGGCGGAAAAATTCGGCACCCACTCGGGATTGGGCCTGTCCATCTCGAAGCAGATCGCCGAAGCTCATGGCGGCAGCCTGAGCGCCATCAACCGCATCGGCCCCGAAGGTCAGGTGCTGGGAGCCCGCTTCATCTTCGCCCTGCCGGCCTATCAGCCACAGCCGGAACCCGGCGCCAAGCGTCAGACCGGAAAAGCCTGAGCCAGATCCAGGCGGAGCCGTTCCACCACCGTCTCCCAATCGCCGGGCGCGGTCTGGCGGTACAGCCGGGCCGAGGGATACCACGGAGTGTCGTCGCGCCCACTCAGCCAGCGCCAGCAACCGTCGAAACGCGACAAAATCCACACCGGCCTGTTCAAAGCTCCGGCCAGATGGGCCACCGCCGTATCGACGGTGATCACCAGATCCAAAGCCGCGACCAGCGCCGCCGTATCGGCGAAATCCCGGATATCGGCCATTGCTTCCCGCGGGCGGATCGCCGCATCCAGTTTCCGCAACTGCCCTGAAGCCGCTCCCTTCTGCAAACTGACGAAGGTGACGCCCGGCGTCTCCAGCAACGGTTTCAAAGCGGCCAGAGCAATGCTGCGCCGGCGGTCCACCGCCGTCGCCAAAGGATCATGCGGACGCGGATCGCCCGACCAGACCAGTCCGACCTTCCGCCCCGGCCAGGCCGCCAACCGTTTCGGCCAGTCGGACGCCGGAGCCGCCAGATAAGGCGGCACAACCAGAACATCCCCTGCCGTCACACCCAGCAGGCGGGGCAGACTCATCAGGGCCAGACGGCAATCGAACGGCGGCAATTTATCGCCGGCCGCCACCACTTGGGAAACGCCCGGCGCCGTGGCCGACAGGCGCGCCAGTGGACGCGGAACCTCGACGACCACCTCGGCCCCCCTGGCGGCGACGGTGGCGCAATAGCGCAGGAATTGAAGTGAATCGCCGAAGCCCTGTTCGGCATAAAGCAGGATGCGTTTCCCCGCCAGAGCCTCGCCGTTCCAGGCCGGCTGGACAAAACCCCGGTCCTGAACATTGCCGACGCCGCCGGTCTGCCGCCATTCCCGTTCGGCCCATCCTTCCGCCCATTGGCCTTTGGTCAGCAGCACCAGAGACAGGTTGAAGTGAACACGGGCAAAATCGGGGGCGATGGCGATGGCCCGCCGGAACACCGTTTCCGCTTCGTCCAGACGCCCCTGCTGATGCAGCAGAATGCCCAGGTTATTCAGGCCTTCGGGATCGTCGGGACGCAGGGACAGGGAACGGCGGGCCATCGTCTCGCCTTCCGCCGCTTGTCCCAGTTGGCCGAGCACGGCCGCAAGATTGCGGTAAGGTTCAGGCTGAGCGGGCAACAGCTCCAAGGCACGGCGCAGGGATGTTGCCGCCGCCTCCGGCTCGGCCAAGGCCGCTTGCGCAAGTCCCAGGTTGCTCCAGGCGGCACCATAGTCGGGGCGCAGGGCAATCGCCTTGCCCCAGGACTGGGCGGCGGCGGCGGCATCGCTCGACTGCATCTGGGCCAGCCCCAGATTGTACCAAGGCTCGGGTTCGGACGGGACCAGCTTGAGCAGTTTGCGGTAAAGCGCGATCGCCTCGGCGAATCGCCCGGTCTGATGCTGGGAAACAGCCGCCGCCATCATTTCGCCGGCCTGCTGCGGCCCGGCGATTTTTCCCGAACTGCGGCGCTGCTGGCGATTCATGCCGACCGCTCTCCGGCGGAAGCGGCGAATAGGGAAGCCGCAGAAATCATCTGCGCTTGTGCTTGGAGTGGTACATGGCCTGATCGGCGAAATCCATCAGTTCGCTGATGTCCTTGGCGTCGTCGGGATAAACGCCGATGCCGATGCTGGCGCCGACGGTCAGCCGGTGGCCTTCATAGAAAATCGGAGCAAGGACGGCCGCTTCGATCTTGCTGGCCACGTCCGTGGCTTCCTCGGCCGTTTCCAATTCTTCCAGCAGCACCATGAACTCGTCGCCGCCGACGCGGGCGACGGTGTCGGTGGCACGAATGGTCTGCCCCATACGCCGGGCCAGTTCCTTCAGCACGACATCGCCGGCAGCATGGCCGTAGGTATCGTTGATCGGTTTGAATTTATCCAGATCGACGAACAGCAGAGACATTTTCTCGTTGTGGCGATGACACCGCTTGAACGCTTCCTCGACGCGGTCGTCGAACAGATGGCGGTTGGGCAGCCCGGTCAGGGCGTCGTGATGCGCCATGTAGAAAATGCGTTGTTCCTCGGCCCGCTGGGCGGTGACGTCGCGGACGATGCCGGTAAAGGACAGCGACTCGCCCTGCTGCATCTCGCGCACACTGAGTTCGACGGGAAATTCCTCGCCGCCTTTCTTTTTGCCGATCAGATTCTTGGCTTCGGCCAGACGCTTGATCCAGTCGGAGGCCTCGCGGGCATCGGCATTGAGAACGTCGGGAATCAGAATGCGCACGGTCTTGCCGATGACCTCGGCCTTGTTGAAGCCGAAAATCGTCTCCGCCGCCGGATTGAACGTCTGGATCAGACCGCGCTCATCCACCGTGATGATGCCGTCGGCCACGGTATTGATGATGCCTTCCAGCCTTTGCTCACGCTGACGCAGCAGACGAGCCGCGCGCAGATGCTCGGAAATGTCATGGCATTCCACCAGGAACATTCCCTCCTCGACGACGCTGACCCACATATTGACGTCGACGTCATGGCCGTCGGTATGAACCAGCTTGATGGACAGAGGCCCGGCTTCCTCCATCAGCACTTCCAGGCCCAATTCCGACAGATCGGCGTAGTCGCGATGGGCCATCTCGAAGAAAGACCGTCCCACCGCCTCGGACTGAGATGAAAATCCCATGCTGGCCGCCCCGGCGCGGTTCATCCACACCACCTCGTCGCCAATGCAAAGCACCAACAAGGTATGCAGGGCGTCCAGGCTTCTCGCCAAGTTCGTCCAGGAAGGCGGATTGCTTGTCTCAGTCGTTAAAAGGGCGGCGTTTGTCACCAATATCCCCAGTCAAACTGCGGTTTTAACGAAACTGTCGCGAAATGTTCTGTCGCAATATCACTAAACCCAGCCCCCTACAATAGTCATGGGAGAACAAGATTTCCAATGAAGATCGGGGAGGGCTGCCTGAAGGCTTGGCGCGCCCCCACCGTCGGGCTATCTTCGCAGCCCCTTGTAAAACTGGAAGGCCGTGGCAGACATGACCGTGCATTTCATCGGCGCCGGGCCGGGCGCACCCGACCTGATCACCGTCCGCGGACTGAACTTGATCCGCCGCTGCCCGGTTGTGCTGTACGCCGGGTCTCTGGTGCCCGAGGAAATCGTCGCCGAAGCCCAGGACGGTGCCCGCGTGATCGACACCGCGCCGCTGGACCTGGACCAGATCGTCGCCGAAATCGGAACAGCCCATGCCGCCGGTCATGACGTCGCCCGCGTCCATTCCGGCGACCCGTCCCTGTATGGCGCCATCGCCGAGCAGATGCGCCGCCTGGACGCCCTGAACATTCCCTATGACGTGACGCCGGGGGTGCCGGCTTTCGCCGCCGCCGCCGCCGCCCTGTCCACCGAGCTGACCCTGCCCGACATCAGCCAGACCGTAGTGCTGACCCGCACCGCCGTGCGGTCCTCCTCGATGCCCGAGCATGAGAATCTGGCGACCATCGGCGCCACCCGCGCCACCCTGGCCATTCATCTGTCGGTAAACAATCTAGCCCATGTGGTGCGCGAGCTGTCGCCGCTTTACGGCGAGGACTGCCCGGTGGTGGTGGCTTATCGCGTCAGTTGGCCCGATCAGGCTTTCGTCCGCGGCACGCTGGCCGATATCCGCAACAAGGTAAAGGAAGCCGGGTTCACTCGCACCGCCCTGGTACTGGTGGGCCGCGTTCTGGACGGTGCCGATTTCACCGACAGCCGTCTTTACGCCCCCGACCACACGCATATTCTGCGGCCCTAGGTCTTGTCGCGCCGGAAGCCCTGAGGCATGGCGACATAGCCCCGGCGGCGCTTGGCTTCGCGGTCGTCTTCGGCGCGGATGGCGGTTCCGGCATACAGCTGCTTGGCCGCTTCCACCATCAGCACGCCGGCGAAGCCGGGAAACCAGCGGCTTCCCAGATTTTCCCAAGCCGGCGCCGAACGCAGGGCGACTCGGCTGGTGAAAGGCGGCATATAAAGCGCCGTGCTGTTTTGCAGGGTCATGAACATGTTGTCGCGCAGCAATCTGTTCAGCTGAGACGGCGTATAGGGCCGTCCCTGACCGAAGGGCGTGCGGTCGAGCTGCGCCCAAATGCCCCGGCGGTTGGGGGCGATCACCAGCAGGCGTCCGCTGTCGGCCAGCACCCGCCAGATTTCGCGCATCATGCCGCGCACATGCTCGGTGGATTCCAATCCATGAACGACAACGATCCGATCGAACGATCGGTCGGGAAAGGGAAGATCGGTTTCTTCGGCCAAAGCCGCCAATCCCGGCCCCTCGGCGGGCCAGGGCATCACGCCCTGGGACGACGGCATCACCGCCAAGACCCGCTCGGCCTCTTCGCGCAGGGACCACAGGAAAGGCGTGGCATAGCCGATGCCGAGCACCCGCTGTCCCTTCAGGTCCGGCCAAATTTCACGCATGCGGCGCCGGATCATCCGCCGGGCGATCTGGCCCAGACTGGAGTCATAGAAATCTCGCAGATCGATGACGTCGCTCCACATAAGCTTATCAATGAGACGCCGGGCCGTGTGCGGCAAGTGAATTGTGCTAGAGTGTTCCCCAAGGCAGGAACGCGTCTGGATGGAGAGCCTGCATGGCCGTGCTGGAAATCGAACAGATTCTGGTCTTGAGCGACAATTACATTTACCTGCTGCACGACCCGGAAACCGGGGCGACGGCGGCGGTGGACCCGGCCCAGGCCGAACCGGTGCTGCACCGGCTGGCGGCGAAGGGCTGGACCCTGAGCCATATCCTCAACACCCACCACCACGACGACCATACGGGCGGCAATCTGGCCCTGAAACGGGCCACCGGCTGCAAGATTGCCGGAGCCCGGGCCGACGCCGAGCGGCTTCCCGGCCTGGATATCCCCTTGCACGACGGCGACGTCTTCCGTCTGGGCGGGGCGGAGGCCAAAATCTTCGCTACTCCAGGCCATACGCGCGGACACCTGTCCTATTGGTTCGCCGAGAGCAAGGCGCTGTTTTGCGGCGACACCTTGTTCGCCCTGGGTTGCGGCCGCCTGTTCGAAGGCACTCCCGAACAGATGTGGGCGTCCTTGACCGCCCTGCGCGCTTTACCCGACGACACCCGGGTTTTTTGCGCCCATGAATACACTCAGTCCAACGCCCGTTTTGCCCGCACCGTCGAGCGCGGCAACACCGCTCTGCTGTCCCGCATCGCCGAGGTGGACGCCGCTCGCGCCCGCCATCAGCCGACGGTGCCGGCGCTGCTGGGACTGGAGAAAGCCACCAACCCCTTCCTGCGCGCCGACATTGCCAGCGTACAGCAGGGCGTCGGCCTGGCCGGAGCCGATCCCGCCAAAGTCTTCGGCGAAATCCGTCGCCGCAAAGATGCCTTCTGAACGGAAAGACACTTCTGATCATGAAACTGCGTTATTCGCCCACTTCGCCCTATGTGCGCAAGGTCACCATCCTTGCCCTGGAAACCGGCCTGGACGACCGTATCGAGCGGCTGAAGACCAACGCTTGGGATCCCGCCACCGATCTTCCCGCCGACAATCCCTTGGGCAAAGTGCCGGCCCTGATCCTGGACGACGGCCAACAGGTCTACGACAGCCCGGTCATCTGCGAGGTCCTCGACTCCTTGCATGACGGCGCCAAGTTCTTTCCCCCCGCCGGACCGGCCCGCTGGACTGCCATCCGCCGCCAAGCCCTGGCCGACGGCATCTTGGACGCCGCCTTGCAGGTGGTGATCGAATCCCTGCGCCGCCCGGTGGAGTACCGCTGGTCCGGCTGGATCGACCGGCAAAAAGCCGCCATCGCCCGCGGCCTGAACCAGTTGGAACAGGAAGCCGCCGATCTGGGCAAACAGTTCACCATTGGCGAAGTGGCCATCGCCGCCGCCCTTGGCTATCTGGATTTCCGGCAAATCGCCGACGACTGGCGCCGCACCCATCCCCGTCTGGCCGCTTGGTACGCCGAAGCGGAAAAACGTCCGTCGGTCGCCGCCACGGTGCCGATGGAATGATCATCTCTCCCGGCCTGACGGCCTCGCAAGTGGTGGAGCTGCTGGATTTGCAGCCCCACCCCGAAGGCGGACATTACCGCGAAACCTACCGGGCGCCGGACGGCCCCGGCGGACGCGGAGCCTGCACCCTGATTTACTACCTGCTGGCCAAGGGGGAACGTTCCCATTGGCACCGGGTGGACGCCGTGGAAATCTGGCATTGGTATGCAGGCGCGCCCTTGGTCCTGTCCATCGCCGAAACCGACCATCCCGAAAGCTTCGTCCGCCTGGGCAACGATCTGGCCGCCGGGGAACATCCCCACGGCGTCGTCCCCGCCCATGCCTGGCAAGCGGCACAGTCCCTGGGCGATTGGACCCTGGTGGGCTGCACGGTTTCGCCGGCCTTCGAGTTCAAGGGATTCGAGCTGGCGGCGAAAGGTTGGCATCCGCCCTTGAAATAGGAAGCTGGTCCGCCCCATATATTGCACTGCAACATAATTTGGAAAGGTTGCGGAGCATGTTGTGGCGTACCCCCATTCAGACGATTCCGGCCTATGCCGGGCCTTTTGCCGCCCCCACCGCCCTGGGACTTCAGGGCGGCGGGGCCTATGGCGCGTTCAGTTGGGGCGTCCTCGACCGGCTTTTGGAAGAGGACGACCTGCCGCTGGGCGCCATCAGCGGCGCCAGCGCCGGGGCGGTCAACGCCACCGTCGCCGCCTGGGGCCTGCTTGAAAGCGGCCGTCCCGGCGCCCGCGAGGCCTTGCGCCGCCTGTGGGACGGCGTCGGCAAGCTGTCAGCCTTCAGCCCGCTGGGCCTGCCGGGCGCCGACATGTCGTTCGACCTGATGACGCGGGTGCTGTCGCCCTATCAGTTCAATCCGCTGAACGTGAACCCCTTGCGCGACCTGCTGGCGGGCATGATCGACTTCGACCGGCTGAAACGGGACTGTCCGCTGCCCCTGTTCATCGCCACCACCCATGTGCCCAAGGGCGATGTCCGCATTTTCCGGGAAAGCGAGATCAGTCTGGACGTGCTGATGGCCTCGGCCTGCATTCCCTATATTCACCAGGCCGTGGAAATGGACGGCGAGCCCTATTGGGATGGCGGGTTCTCGTCCAATCCGCCGTTGCTGCCGATGGTGACACAGACCGATTGCCGGTCTCTGCTGGTAGTCAAACTGACCCCCGACGAAGAACCGGGCGCGCCCACCGCCGCCCCGGAAATCTTCGCCCGGCTGAAGCGCATTCTGTTCAACGCCCCCTTGATGCGGGAAATGGACGCCATCGCCGAAATCCAGCGCGTCGTCGCCATCGCCGGACGGCTGCCGCCCGAATTGGCGCGGCTGCGCGATCTGGAAATTCATTCCCTGTCCATCAGCCCGGATTTCTTCGTGCCCAAGGGATCGGCCCTGGACCCCAAACCTCAATTGCTGGAGCGTCTGTTCGAAGCCGGGCGCGCCTCGGCCGACGGACTGATTTTGCGTGCCGCCCACGGTTGACGCTTTTCCGCCCAACCGTCACCATGGGAAAAAAGACATAGGAAGGCGAAACGGCGGATGGACGGCATCAATCTCATCATTCTGGTTTGTGCCGGGCTTGCCGTCGCCAGCGTGTTCACCAGCGTCCTGGCTTTCCGCTTCGGCGCGCCGTTGCTGCTGCTTTTTCTCGGCATCGGCCTCGCCGCCGGCGAAGACGGCATCGGCGGCATCAAGTTCGCCGACGTTCCCACCGCCTTTCTGATCGGCAGCGCCGCCCTGTCGGTGATTCTGTTCGACAGCGGCTTCCACACCAGCCTGAAAAGCTATCGTCAGGCCGCCGCGCCCGCCGTCACCCTGGCGACCATAGGGGTGCTGGTCACCACCTCTCTGGTGGCCCTGCCGGCCCATTGGCTGTTGGGTATGGACTGGCCGATGGCCTTGCTGATGGGCACTATCCTGTCGTCCACCGACGCCGCCGCCCTGTTCTTTCTGCTGCGCGTCGGCGGCATCACCATCCGCGACCGCGTGCGCTCGACCCTGGAGGTGGAATCCGGCACCAACGATCCCGTCGCCATTTTTCTGGCCCTGACCCTGACAGCCATCCTGACCGGCCACCAAAGCGGCGGCTGGGGGCAGATCATTCTGCATCTGATCATGGAAGGCGGCGGCGGCGTGCTGATGGGCCTGCTGGGCGGCGTCGCCATCATCGCCGTGGTCAACCGCATGAAGCTGGACCCCGGCCTGACGCCGGTGGCGGTGATGGGACTGGCGGTCACGGTATTCGGCCTGACCAACGCCATCGGCGGCAGCGGCTTCCTGGCCGCCTATCTGGCCGGTCTGGTGGCGGGCAACGCCAAGCTGCACGGCGTCGGCGGCCTGCGCCGCTTTCAGGACGGCATCACCTGGCTGGCCCAGATCGCCATGTTCGTCACCCTCGGCCTGCTGGCCACCCCCAGCCAGTTTCCGTCGGAACTGGGCATGGCCGGATTGCTGGCCGCCGCCCTGACCTTTCTGGCCCGGCCGGCGGCGGTGTTTCTGTGCCTGTCGCCGTTCGGTTTCGGCAAGCGCGAACGTGTCTTCATATCCTGGGTGGGCCTGCGCGGAGCCGTCTCGATCCTGCTGGGCATGGTGCCCATGCTGGGCGGCGTGCCCCAGGCCTCGGTGTTTTTCGACGTGGCCTTCCTGGTGGTGGTGGCCTCGCTGCTGGTTCAGGGCTGGACGGTGCGGCCGCTGGCCCACTGGCTGGGCCTGATCGTGCCGGAAAAGGCCGGGCCGGTCGACCGCATGGAGGTGGACCTGCCGGGGCTGGCCGACCGCGAGCTGGTGGCCTATGTGCTGCACCCCGACAGCCCGGTGGCCCAGGGCCGCCCGTTGCCGCGTTGGGCCCGTCCCGTCCTGGTGCGCCGCGCCGGCAAGATCAAAAGCGTTCCCGACGATCTTCAGGCGGGCGACCGGGTTTATCTGCTGGTGGCTCCCAATCAGGTGCCGCTGCTGGACAAGCTGTTCGGCCGCATGAAAGAGGATCTGGAGGAAGACGCCAGCCTTTACGGCGACTTCATCATCGGACCGGAAATCACCGTTCAGGCCCTGCGCGAGGCCTATGATCTGCCGCTGGGCAGCGATCACGATTCCGCCACGGTGTCCGACCTGTTCCGCCGGGAATTCCGCCAGGATCTTGAAGAGGGCGACCGCGTCCATCTTGGCCCGGTCGACCTGATCGTGCGGGAAATGCGCGACGGCCGCATCGTCGCCGTCGGCCTGTCCCTCGACCCCCGCCCGCCGGTCGGCTGGGAAAAGGTCAAGGTCATGCTGGAAAAGCGGCTGGCTAAACGGCGGGCAGGGGCTTCTTCTTCCTGAACGACAAAAGATCGCCCGCCCCCAGCGCCGCGCCGCCGATGATCAGCAGGGCGGCGCCGATGACCCGCCATGTCAGCTCGCCCTGGCCGAAAGCGATCAGCAGCCCGTTGGACAACAGCGGCACGCCATAGGCCATCGCCCCCAAGGCACGAATGTTGCCGTGCTTGCAGCCGTGATCCCAGACAAAGAAAGCCACGCCCACCGGACCTGTGCCCAACACCAGAACTGCCAGCCACTGCCAGCCCTCGGGCCAGACGGTCTGCTCGAAAGCCAGATGGCAGAGCAGAGCCAGCACGGCGGTGGCGGCGCAGAAACCGCCGACGGCATCGCTCGGCACATCCTTGTAGCGGCGGTTCAGCACCGAATAGGCGCCCCAGATGACGCCGCACAACGCCGCCGAACCGTACCCCAGGGCATAACGGCTGTCGAAGCTGGCCCCGCCCGATTTGGTGATCAGCAGCACCGCGCCGCCCATGCCGGCCAGGGTTCCGGCGATATGACGAGGCAACAGCTTTTCGCCGGGCAGCAGAGCCGAAAACAGCACGATCAGCAGCGGCCACAGATAGTTCAGAAGATTGGCTTCCAGCGGCGGCGCCAGACGCAAAGCCAGGAAATAGAAAAAATGATAGCCAAACAGCCCGGCCACCCCCAGCGCCCAGGCACCCGCCGGCTGTTTCAGACGTGGCAGAATCGCCTGTCCCCGGATCGTCCAATTGATGACCGCGATCACCGAACCGATGGCGAAGGACATGGCCACCAGCTGAAAGGGCGGCACCTTGCCGGTCCAGGCAGTCATCACCGCCAGGGTAGACCACAGAACCAGGGCGGAAGCGCCGATCATGGTGGCGCGGGGAGAGGCGGACAATGCGGGCTCCTTGAAACGAACGAACCCCCGCCCGGAAACCGGACGGGGGCCTCAACCTTAGCAGCCTGGACGGTGGCGGCAATCCATACCTGTGTTTAATACATATGCTGGCCGCCGTTGATGGACAGGGTCGTGCCGGTGATGAAATCGGCGTCGTCGGACACCAGGAACAGCACGCCGCGGGCGATGTCTTCGGCGCGGCCCAGACGGCCAGCGGGAATCTTGGCGATGATTTTTTCCAGAACGGCGTGGGGAACGGCACGGACCATCTCGGTGTCGACATAGCCGGGAGCGATGGCGTTGACCGTGATGCCCTTGGCGGCGCCTTCCTGCGCCAAGGCCTTGGTGAAGCCATGGATGCCCGACTTGGCGGCGGCATAGTTCACCTGACCGTACTGGCCGGCCTGACCGTTGATAGAGCCGATGTTGACGATGCGGCCGAAGCCCCGGTCGCGCATGGAATCGATCACCGCCCGCGCCAGATTGAAGCAGGAGGTGAGGTTGGTGTGGATCACGTCCTCCCACTGCTCGTAGGTCATGCGGTGCAGGGTGGAATCGCGGGTGATGCCGGCGTTGTTGACCAGAATCTCGACCGGGCCGATCTCGGCGGTGATTTTGGCTACCGCGGCTTCGCACTCGGCAAAGCTGGAGACGTCGAAGCGATAGGCGGGAATGCCGGTTTCCTCGGTGAACTGCTTGGCGGCTTCGACATTGCCGAAATAGTTGGCGGCAACACGATAGCCGGCATTTTTCAGGCCTTCGGAAATGGCGCGGCCGATGCCTCGGGTGCCGCCGGTAACAAGAGCAACTCGACCCATCACACAATCTCCTCCACCTCAACGACCGCCCTTATGGTCGGGCGATTTCGCATTTATGAAAAGGTATCCTTGAGCAGTAAACCGCAAGAAAAAGCCCCGGACTTTCGACCGGGGCTTTTCCGTTGCGTCGGTCTTAGCGTTCGACGGTCAGGGCGACGCCCATGCCACCGCCGATGCACAGGGTGGCCAGGCCCTTCTTGGCGTTGGTCTTTTGCATTTCGTGCAGCAGCGTCACCAGAACGCGGTTGCCCGAAGCGCCGATGGGATGGCCCAGGGCGATGGCGCCGCCGTTGACGTTGACCTTGGCGGTGTCCCAGCCCATGTCGCGGTTAACGGCGATGGCCTGAGCGGCGAAGGCTTCGTTGGCTTCGATCAGATCCAGGTCGTCGACCTTCCAGCCGGCCTTTTCCAGAGCCTTGCGCGAAGCCGGGATCGGACCCGTGCCCATGATCGAGGGATCGACGCCGGCGGTCGCCCACGAAGCGATGCGGGCCAGCGGGGTCAGGCCGCGCTTGGCGGCTTCCGCGGCGGTCATCAACATGACGGCGGAGGCGCCGTCATTGATGCCCGACGCGTTGCCGGCGGTGACGGTGCCGGCCTTGTCGAAAGCGGGACGCAGCTTGGTCAGCGATTCGGCGGTGGTGCCGAACTTCGGATGCTCGTCGGTGTCGAACAGCTTCTCTTCCTTCTTGACGACGATCTTCACGGGAACGATCTCGTCCTTGAACTTGCCGGCCTTGATGGCGGCCTCGGCCTTTTGCTGGGACGCCAGGGCGAAGGCGTCCTGATCCTCGCGGGACAGATTCCACTGCTTGGCCACGTTCTCGGCGGTGATGCCCATGTGAGTGCCGGAGAAAGCGTCGGTCAGGCCGTCCTTGATCATGGTGTCAACCATGTCGGTGTTGCCCATCTTGACACCGCCGCGCAGATAGACAGCATGGCGGGAGTTGGACATGCTTTCATGACCGCCGGCGATGACGATGCTGGCGTCGCCGTTCTTGATGGCCTGAAAGCCCAGGGCGACGGTACGCAGGCCCGAGCCGCAAACCTGATTGATGGTCCAAGCGGGAACACCGATGGGAAGACCGGCCTTGATGGCGGCCTGACGGGCGGCGTTCTGGCCGTCGCCGGCGGCGAGCACCTGACCGAAAATCAGTTCGGAGACCTCGGCGGCCTCGACCTTGGCGCGCGACAGCAGTTCGCGGATCACCACTTCGCCCAGGCCGGCGGCGCTGTAGGAAGACAGGCTGCCGGAAAAAGCACCGATGGGGGTGCGGGTCGCGGCGACGATAACGATATCGGACATTCCCAGATCTCCACTTATATCTATGAGGGGTACTTTTCTACCGTTCCGGTATTCCCTGATTAGCCAGAAAAAACTCTCGCCCAACGTGTTTACTGGATCGGCGGTTTCCTAGGCAAGCTGTTCAATGACGGCCGACACGATTCAACCACCGGACCAGGGGACCGTAGACGTCGGTTTTGGCCCGGCTACCGGTCATCATGCCGATATGGCCGGCGGCCAAAGGCCGGATCAGCGCATGGGGCAAGGCCCGAGCCAGCACCAGCGCCGAGGTCGGAGGAACGATACGATCCTTCATGGGGATCATGGCAAGCGACGGCTTGATGAAATCTGCGGGCGAAACCACCCGACCCGACAGGACCCAGCGGCCCCGCGCCGCCGTATTGTCGCCGTACCAGCCGAACAGGCATTCCCGCGCCACCGGCCCGGCCAGGGCCACGCCGTCGTTCAGCCAATCCTCCAGCGCCACGAAATCCCTGGCCCTGGCTCCTTTTTGCGGCAAACGGGCGAAGGCGCGGAATTTCTTGTCGGCGCCCGCGGGGTCGATGGTGGTGAACAAAATTTGCAGCAGATCCACCGGCAAGGTGCCGTCGATCTTGATGACGTCCACCAGCCAGGAACGCAGACTGGCGACCATGCGCCCCTGGGTATCGTCCGGCTGGTGGAAATCCCATGGCGTCGCCAGCAGCGCCAGCCCGGCCACATCATCCTGGCGCAGGAGTCCCAGCCCCAAAGCCAGCAGGCCGCCCATGCAGTAGCCCGCCAACACGGGTTTTCCCGCCAGCTTCAGCACCACGTCCAAGGCCGCCGACAGCCGCCCGGCGATATAATCGTCGAGGGTGAAGGATTTCTCCGCCTCGCCCGGCGCGTCCCAGTCCAGCAGATAAGGCCGCAGGCCTTTTTCCCCCAGATAGCGCATCAGGCTGCGCCGGGCCGTCAGATCCAGAATGTAGGCGCGGTTGATCAAAGACGGAATGACCAGCACCGGCACGCCGTCGGCACCGGGCTGGGAATAATCGAGAAGCCGGCTGCTGCCGTCGCTCCACACGGCGGGCACGTCGGCCAGCACGCGGCGATAGGGATGATGGCGATAGGCTTCGATGCCCCGCACGAAACCGTCCATGCGGCTGAAGGCTTCGGCCTCGACCGCCTGATCAAACGCCTGAGGGTCGACGGCGTCGAGATTTTGCCGCAGGCTGTCCGCCGCCGGCCGCAAGTGCGGCTTCCAGGCGAAGGACCCGTTCCTCAAGCTCGGCAACGCGCCGCGCGAGGACAGCAGCATCGAGGCCTGGCTCATCAGATGGAACGGCAGGGGCCGCGGCCCCAGACGCCGCGCCGGATGAGAGAGGGGAATCCGTGTTCGGCTCATGGGCACCCTTGGCGTTGGCGTCGCCCGCCTTGATGTTCGTCGCCTGGGCGATGGCGGCGGCGCTCTTGGTCATCAGGGTATAGGCCTGCGCCATCGATTCGGCCAGCTTAGGGTCGTTCACCACCGCCGCCATCTGGTCTTGCCAGAGGTCCATGTAACGGCGTGCAAGCTGTTGCAGATCGGGCGCGTCGGTCATGCCGACACTATATGCCAGCAGCCCCACCTTGACCAGCAGGCTGAGGCGCCGACCATCCTTCCGTTCGTCTTGTAAAATTTTTGCGCGTAAGGCGTAATAATAGAACCAGGAAGATGTTTAAGTCGCCTCAACGCCGCCACCTGAAAGCCCCGATCCGATGACGAGCAGCGCCCCCATCACCATCAAGAAGTACGCCAACCGCCGTCTCTACAACACTGCCACCAGCAGCTACGTGACGCTGGATCACCTGTGTCAGATGGTGAAGGACAACGAGGATTTCGTGGTCTACGACGCCAAGACCGGAGAAGACATCACCCGATCGGTGCTGACCCAGATCATCGTCGAAGAGGAATCCAAGGGAGGCCAGAACCTGCTGCCCATCGGCTTCCTGCGCCAGCTGATCGGCTTCTATGGCGACCAGCTCGGGGGCTTGGTGCCGCGCTATCTGGAATACAGCATGCAAGCGTTCCAGCGGAACGAGGAACAGATGCGCCAATACATGCACGGCCTGTTCCCCTTCAATCCGCTGGAGGAGATGAACAAGCAGAACATGACCTTCTTCGAAAGCGCCATGAAGATGTTCTCGCCCTTCTATGGCGCCCAGGGGCAGTCGGTCAATCCCGCCGCCGCCGCCATGGTCGAAGCCGGCAAGCATGCCGAAGCCACCATTGCCGAATTGCAGGGCCGCTTGAAGGCCCTTCAAGATCAGATGGAAAAGCTGACCAAGTCCAAATAACCATCCTTAAGTGATCTTGTGATCCACGGCCCGCTGCGGTAGGTTAAGAGTTTATTAACCTGTCTGGGGAACAGGCGCGCCGTGGTTTCTGGAGTCCGCACATCCAGTTCCACTTTGTGGGACAGCCGAGCGGCGGCGCTTGACGCCGCGGCCAAGGGACGACTCGGACTCGCCGCCGCCCAAACCTACGCGCAATCCGCCGCCACGGCCGCCGCCCAGGCCGCCTCCAGCGTTTCCTCGGCGGGTTCCACCGCCGCCTCGGCCGTTTCCGATGCCGTCATTCCGCAAACCCAGACGGAGCAGGATGCCACCTCGGGCCAGTCCGCGGGCGGGCAAACGGCAACGGCGCAGGACCAAGATACATCCGGCGCCCTTCCCTCTTTCCAACTGGCGGCCAGCTACGGTCAGATGCTGGCGGCCCAGGAGGCCGGCAGCCAGGCGGCTGAAGCCTCCCCTCTGGCCGGGCGTCCCGACCAGGCAAGCAGCGCCTATAACGCCGCCATGGCCCTGACCGACCAGGGTGCGTCCGATCTGGACATGCAGATGCCCGGCTGGTCCGACAGCGCGATTTCCGGACAGCGCATCAACCTTTCCGCCTGACCGGCGCCATTCTCCCCCAATTTTTCTGCCAAAAAGTCATAATTCGACTCACTCCGCGAGGCCTTGTTGCTATCTTTACGGGAAAGATATAGGAATTAATCCACATCAACCATAGGTTCAAGGAAGGGATAATCTATTAAGAAAGGGGCTTAAACCTTCATTCATGCCCCCATCTCCGCCAATTATGGCTTCGAGACAAAGTGTCACAAAATCCGCACACGAAGCAGACTGATCTTTAGCAACTACGAATATTAACGGTTACTGCCTAGCCGGATCTCAATCCTGCTGTTATGGCCGCCATCAGCGTCATCTTTTAAGATGGATACATGACATGCTTGATTATTTTGTTGCCTGTCATGAAAAATAAGAATAAGCACCTATGGCTAAGTGGAAAAGACCTAGGAAATTTGGGTCTTTTTCACTCTCAGAAATGCCCTTAATTCCTATTCGCATCGTGTCAGGGACCATGTCGACTCAAACGGACAGCAAAGCGGCCAAGCCGCTCAACCGCGCAAACGATACCGACCGTCATGTTGGTGCCCGCATCCGCGAGCGCCGCATCATGCTGGGACTCAGCCAGCAGCAGATGGCCGACCTCATCGGTGTCACTTATCAGCAGGCCCATAAGTACGAGCGCGGCATCAACCGCATTTCTGCCGGCCGTCTGTACGAGATCGCCCAGGTTCTGGGCGTGCCGGTGGGATATTTCTTCGAGGGCTTGGACAGCCATCGGGCGCCGGATCTGACCGCACGTCAGCGCATGTGCCTGGAGCTGGCCCGCAACTTCTCCAGCATCTCCAACGAGCGCCACCAGGAAGCCCTGAGCCAGCTGGCCCGCGCCCTGGCCGCCGAAGTCTAAAAGCTTATTTGCGCCCGACGCCCTTGGCCGTGTTTTCGGCCAGGGCGAGAAGCAGGCTCATCGCCCGATCGGCCCCGCCGGGAAACTGCCCGGCCAGAGCCAAGGCGATGAAGCCGTGCGCGGCCGCGATCAGGCTGTCGGCCAAATCTTCGGCATCTTCAGCGGCCTCGCGCTTTTGCGCCAATTCCGCCGCCACCCGCCGCAACAGCGACAAAGCCGGTCCGCCGCCGCCGTGATTATCCTGGCCGGACAATCCGAACATCACCGCGTAAAGCTCGGGGTTGGTCTGAGCGAATTCCCACAGCACCCGCACCGCAGCCCGCAGCCGCTTGGACGGGCCGTGGCCGGTTTCCGACAATTCCTGCTCCATCCGCTCGGCCAAGACCGAACGGCCTTCGGCAGCCAAGGCGTCAAGGATTTCGTCCTTGTCCCGGAAATATTGGTAAAGCGCCGGCGCGCTGCAGCCGATGCGGCTGGCGACGGCGCGCACGGTCACCGCCGGCCAGCCGTCAGCGGCGGCGATCTGCCGGGCGGCATCGACGATTTCTTTGCGGCGGGACGGATAGCCCAGGGACTGTTTCTCGCTCATGGGGAAAATGCTAACACGCTCCGCCCGGGCGTTTCCAGTGACGGTCCGGTTATGATTGTCCTAATTTAGTGATAGCCCATCTTGCCGCCTCGGCCACCAGGGACGAAGGATCGCCCGCCAGCTTTTCGGCGATGGGACGCAAAGCGACATCGCCGTCATTGCCGATGGCGGTCAACACGTTGCGCAGAAAACGGTCCCGGCCGATGCGTTTGACCGGCGAACCGGCGAACACCTGTCGAAAGGCGGCGTCGTCCAGGTCGGCCAGATCCGCCAGCCGGGGAGCCAACAGCTCGGCGCGCGGCAGATAATCCCGCTCGGCGGTGACCGAGGCGAACTTGTTCCAGGGGCAGGCGGCCAGACAGTCGTCGCAGCCATAAATGCGGTTGCCCATGGCCTCCCGCAGGTCTTCCGGAATCGCTCCGCCGTTTTCGATGGTCAGATAGGAAACGCACCGGCGGGGTTCGATGCGGCCGTCGCTCAAAGCTTGGGTGGGACAGGCCTGTTCGCAGGCCCGGCAGGCACCGCAGCGGTCGGGTTCGGGCGCGTCCGGCTCCAGTTCCAGCGTCGTATAGATTTCCCCCAGAAACAGCCACGAACCGAAACGGCGGGAGACCAGATTGGTGTGGCGTCCCCGCCAGCCCAGGCCGGAGCGGGTGGCCAGGGGCTTTTCCATGACCGGCGCTGTGTCGGTGAAAACCTTGACCGCGCCGCCGTGAGTTTCCACCAGCCAGCGGGCCAAGGCTTTCAGGCGTTTTTTCAGGGTGTCGTGATAATCGCGGCCCCGGGCATAGACCGAAACATGGCCGCGCCCGCTGGCCCCCAAGGAAGCCAGGGCATCGGAGCCGGGTCCGTAATTCTCGCCCAGCACGATGACGCTGCGGACCTCCGGCCAAAGTCCCTGGGGCGAAGTGCGCTGCTCGAAGCGTTCCGCCAGCCAACCCATGGAGCCATGCCGGCCATCGGCCAGATAGGCGGCCAAATCCTCGGCCACGCCCGGCACGGCGTCCGCCGTGGTGAAGCGGACCTCGGCAAAGCCAAGCTCCAGCCCCTTTTGCCGGATGGCCTCCCGGATCATCGGCGACTAGCCGCGGCCGCGATAGCCGGCCACGCCTTGATCGGGCAGCCACAGCCCTTCGGGCGGTGCGCCGGTCTGCCAGAAGACGTCGATGGGGATGCCGCCGCGCGGATACCAATAGCCGCCGATGCGCAGCCACACCGGCGACAGCGCGTCGACCAGACGCTTGCCGATACCCACCGTGCAGGCTTCGTGAAAAGCGCCGTGATTGCGGAAACTGCCGAGAAACAGCTTCAGCGACTTGCTTTCCACCAGCAATTCGTCGGGCACGTAGTCGATGACCAGATGGGCGAAGTCGGGCTGGCCGGTAATGGGACACAGCGACGTGAATTCCGGCGCCGCGAAGCGCACCAGATACAGCGTCCCCGGATGGGGATTGGCCACTGTCTCCAGCAGCGCCTTGTCGGGGCTGTCCGGCAGCTCGGTTTTCGTGCCCAGTTGGGTCAGGCTGTCGTAAATGCTGTCGGCCATGGCGCTCGTCTCCTTACAACGGCTCGATATCGCCCGCCGCCTGCCGGGCGGTGAAGTCGGCGGCGAAGGCCTGCAAACGGCCTTCGGCGATGGCGGCGCGTAAGGACCGCATCAAATCCTGATAATAATACAGATTGTGCCAGGTCATCAGCATCAGCCCCAGCACCTCTTCGGCGCGGGCCAAATGATGCAGATAGGCGCGGCTGTAATTGCGGCAGGCCGGGCAACCGCAGGCTTCGTCCAGCGGGCGCGGGTCGTCCATGTGCCGGGCGTTGCGGATGTTGACCGTGCCGCGCCGGGTGAAAGCTTGGCCGGTGCGCCCCGACCGGGTCGGCAGCACGCAATCGAACATATCGACGCCGCGCATCACCGCGCCGACAATGTCGGACGGCTTGCCGACGCCCATCAGATAGCGGGGCCGGTTGGCCGGCAGCATCGGCGTGGTGAAATCGAGAACGCGGAACATCTCCTCCTGCCCTTCGCCCACCGCCAAACCGCCGATGGCATAGCCGTCGAACCCGATTTCCTTCAGCTTGGCCGAGGATTCGGCCCGCAATGGCTCATAGACGCTGCCTTGGACGATGCCGAACAGGCCGTAGCCTTCGCGTTCGACGAAAGCGTCCTTGGACCGCCGCGCCCAGCGCATGGACAGGCGCATGGAGTCTTCGGCCTGCGTTTCCGTGGCCGGATAGGGCGTGCATTCGTCGAACGCCATGGTGACGTCGGCGTCCAGCATACGCTGAATGTCCATCGAACGCTCGGGGGTCAGCATATGTTTGCTGCCGTCCAGATGGCTTTGAAAGGTCACGCCTTCCTCGGTCATCTTGCGCAGCTTCGACAGGCTCATCACCTGGAACCCGCCGGAATCGGTAAGAATCGGCCCCGGCCAGTTCATGAAGCGGTGCAGTCCACCCAGCCGTTCGACCCGCTCCGGCGTCGGGCGCAGCATCAGATGATAGGTGTTGCCCAGCACGATCTGCGCGCCGGTGGAGGCCACCGATTCCGGAGCCATGGCCTTGACCGTGCCCACCGTGCCCACCGGCATGAAGGCCGGGGTATCCACCGGGCCATGAGCCGTATGCAAACGGCCCAGCCGCGCCTGACCGTCCTGGCCCAGATGTTCCCAATGGAAAGAACTCACGATGCGCGCTCCAGCAGAGAGGTGTCGCCATAGGAATAGAAGCGGTAGCCGTGAGCCTTGGCGTGCTCGTAGGCCGATTTCATGCGCTCCAGCCCGGCGAAGGCCGAGACCAGCATGAACAGAGTCGATTTCGGCAGATGGAAATTGGTCATCAGCGCATCGACAATCTTAAAGCGATAGCCGGGCGTGATGAAGATATCGGTGGCCCGATCGAAAGGATGCAGCACGCCGCCTTCGTCGGCGGCGCTTTCCAGAAGACGCATCGCCGTGGTGCCCACGGCGACGATGCGCCGTCCGGCGGCGCGGGCAGCATTGACGCGGGCCGCCGTCTCCACCGTCACCACGCCGCGCTCGGAATGCATTTTATGGTCGCGGGTGTCCTCCACCTTCACCGGCAGGAAAGTCCCCGCCCCCACATGCAGGGTCAGGGTTTCACGGAGAATGCCTTTGGCGTCCAATGCCGCCAGCAGGTCGGGGGTGAAATGCAAGCCGGCCGTAGGCGCGGCCACCGCGCCGGGGTCGCGGGCGAAAATGGTTTGATAATCCTTGCGGTCCTGATCGTCGGCGCCGTTCTCGCGCTTGATGTAGGGCGGCAGCGGCATTTCGCCATGAGCCTCCAGGGCCAGCATCAGGTCGTCGCCGCCTTTGTTGAAGGCCAGCGTGACCTCTCCCGCCTCGCCCTTTTCGATCACCTCGGACTGGAAATCGTCGGACCAGCGGACGACGTCGCCGGCCTTCAGCTTCTTGGCCGGACGGGCGAAAGCCTTCCACGCCGACAGCCCGACCCGCTCATGCAGCGTCACCTCGATGCCGGCTTCGCCGCGCTTGCCTTTCAGCCGCGCCGGGATCACCCGCGTATCGTTGAACACCAGCAGATCGTCGGGCCGCAGCAGGCCGGGCAAGTCGCCCACATGATGATCGCCCAGGCCATCGGCGCGGACATGCAGAAGCTTCGCGGCCTCGCGGGGCGTGACGGGCCGCTCGGCGATCAGCTCGCGCGGCAATTCGAAATCGAAGGCGGAAACATCCATGATGGCGGGGTGTGCCAGCTTTGCCCCGTAAAGGTCAATGGGAAAACAGCATTCCACGCCCCGCCATGTCCAATCCTCGGCGGGCCAGCAGCTCGGGCCAAGCGTCGCTGGACAGGTAATCCCATTCCGATTGGCGCGGGCGGATCAGGCTATCCACCGCCTCCAGCGACGAATCCACATGGCCGGGATGCACCATCAGCAGCGAGCCGTTGCGCAGGCCCCGCAGCATCGACGGCATGCGTTCGGCCAAAGGAGCGGCGACCGGATCGTAAAAGCCGGTGAACCCCCGATTGGTGACAATGCCGCGTTCCTGGGCCTGCCGGGAAAAGCCGCGCGCCAGCAGAGCCGACACCACGGACGCCTTGAACATGCCGCCACGCGCCAGCAAGGACGGCAGGCAATCGGAACAGTCGCGCAGCCAGCAGCGGGCCGGATCGAGCCGGCGATGGAACAGCCCCATCGCCAGCTGGCGGATGCCCGGCAGCAAATGGACGTGCTGATGGCCGTCGATGAAATCCGGAGCACGGCCGAAATGCGCTTCAAAGGCGGATAATTGGCGTTCGATCTCCTCGGCGATCTCAAGCGAGGGCAGCAGCCTCAGCAGAGAAGCCTTGATCAGCGCCCCTATCGGCGGCAGCCGGCCTTCGGGAGCGAAAACGGGCATTTCACCCAGCGGCTGCTGATCGGTCAGGGTGACGTGCAGCCCGATTTCCAACCGTTCGCCCAACCGCTCCGACAAGCCGCGCAGAGCCGGAGCCTCCAGCGCCCAGGACGACATGCAGGTCATGGCGCCGGTGGCGGTGATCCGCCCGGCAGCGGCCAATTCGCGAATGCCGGCGCTGACGGCCGGTGAAATGCCGTAATCGTCGGCGCAGACGATCAAGAAACGGGGCGGGACTTTGGTCTTAGTCATACGCCGATCTTATGCCACAGATATGGGGCAACGTCACCTCTCGTCACTGACGTGATCGAAGGTATAGGAAACAGCAAACCGTAATATTAAGACGCACTAAACCAAAATCAATTTACAGCTAGTAATGAATTATGGATAACCTTTCGATAGGAAATGGCGCCTTCAAAGACTCATAACCTTCACTGAACGATCACCCACAAAAAAATAAACCGCCGCTATTTTCCTTGGGGCAACCGAGCGGGAACTTTAGAAGAATGAATGGCAAGGATCACAAGCCCGAACAGATTTTTCCGTCTGGCCCGCAGGCCGAAACGGAACACGGCTTGATCGGCCATTGGATCAGCCGCTTTTTTCCCGTCTGGTCGGACACGCCGCCCTATGACCGGGCACCGGTTTCCCGGATGAATTCGGTGGCGGCTTCGGCGGCGAAACGATAACCCACCCCGTGCATGGTCAGGATGAAACGCGGGCTTCGCGGATCGTCCCCCAGCTTCCGCCGCAACTGCGCGATGGTGACGTCGATGCTGCGGCTGCTCGGCGCCAGATCGCGGCGGCTGATCCGTTCCAGCAACCATTCCCGCTCCAGCGGCTTGCCGCTATTCACCGCCAGCGTCGCCAGCAAAGCGGTTTCCGCCCCGGTCAGACGAATAACATCTCCTTCCGGGCTGTTCAGCTCCCGCCGTTCGGCATCCAAATGCCATCCAGAGAAGCGGATGCTTTGCCCGCCCCGCCCGCCCTGACCGCGCAAGGCCCGAACCTTGCCCGACAGATTGCGCAACCGGGCTCGCAGCTCCCGGCCGGAAATATCCATCGGCACCCAGTCGTCGGCCCCCTGTTCCAAGGCGCAGGCGCCGCTGTCGCGGCATTCGGCGGCCAGCAGGATGCCGGCGTCCGTGCGGCTGCGCAGCAGACTCAACAGCATGTCCGGCAATCTGAGACAGCATCCCGAAACCAGCAGCACCAGATCCAATTCCGGATCGGCGGCCAGCGCCGCCAGCGCTGCGCCCGCACCCGACACCCGGTTCAGCTGGAAATCGCTTTCGGCCAACATGGCGGCGAAATGCGGCAGCGCCTGGCTCATCTCGTCGACGATGAGCAGTCGATGAATTTTTTCGGCCAATGACTTACCCACCCGTTGCATGCGCCGTTCCCCAACGGCCGAAACCCTCGACTAAAGTTTTAATACAATTTAGCGCCAAAGAAACGGATTTCTTCTCATGCGCGCCGGCCCGGCAAGATCATCACCTTGCGATAGTGGCCGTCGGCGGGTTCTTCCCACTTATTGGTGCATGACGCCCATTCCACATCGTGCATACCGCGGCGCACCATTCGAGCCTACATAGGAACTCCAGGTGGCTGACACCGAATGCTGTAAGGAATTCATCATGTTGGATCGGCAAGCGTTGAAGTTGCGCCTGAAAGCCTTGGACAAGACCCGCGTCATCCAAGGCAGCGAAACTATGGCTCTGGAAACCATTTTCGCGGACATCCTATCCGCCGTGGCCGCCGAGGGGCGCCAGCTGGACGAATGGGAAGGCACCTGCCTGCATTCCGCCCTTGCGGCTCTGAGCAAGCATCGCCCCGGCATGGCCCGCACCAATCTTCTGCACGCCCTGGAAATGACCCGTCACCACGAGCCTTGCCACCGTGCCGACGCCAACCTGGAAAGCCTGAGCGCCGCCTTGGCCGACCTGCGCAAGCAAAGCCAGCGCAGCCCCCACGCCCACCATCGGCCGGTCGTCGCCCATCACTGATAAAGCCCCCGCGCCGCCAGACCCGGATCGGTTTGCCGCGGCGCGGGATAAATGCGGCTGGACTCCGTCATTCCGTTTTTGTTAGCATTCTTACGTATACGTTAACTTGGGCGGTTTCGACCCAAGGAAAGCCCCCGAAGAACGAGGGGCGACGACAGGAAGGCCAACAACAGGAAAGACGACCATGTCGCTAGAGGATCTTCACGACCGGCTGGATGCCGCATTGCCCCAACTGGCCAGTTTGAGCGCCGTCATCAAATTCGATCTGGGAGAAGACGGCAGTTGGCTGGTCGACACCCGCTCCAGCAATCCCAGCCTGCGCCAGGAAGACGGAGAAGAAAGCGGCGAAGACGCCGACTGCACCGTCATCATCAGCTCCAAGAATCTGGTCAAGCTGCTGGACGGCAGCATGGATCCCATGCTGGCCTACGGCATGGGCCGCATCAAGGTGCGCGGCTCCATGGGTCTTGCCATGAAGCTGGTCACCGCCCTGGGCTGAAGGAGAGTTTCATGGCGATCCTCACCCCACCCTCGCCGGCCGCGGCTCTGCTGTCGGCCCTGCTCGGCGTCGGCAGCGCCCATGCCGCCAGCAACCCCGATTTTCCCGTCGTCCTACCTGCCAGCCTGGGCTATACCGTCTTGATGGACAAGGACCCGATCGGCCGGGAAAGCTACGACTTCCGCCAGGATGGCGGCCATACCACCGTCACCGTCCAGACCAAGACCGACGTCAAGCTGCTGTTCCTGACCTTCCACTACCGCCACCAGCGGCAGGAAGACTGGCAAGATGGTAAACTGATTCATCTGAGTGCCGACACCGACGACGACGGCACCAAACATCACGTCGAGGAGGAGTCCCAAGGGACCGCTCCGGCCCTGACTTTGGACGGCAAGCCGGTGGCCGCCGCCGAGGACAGCCTGCCCTTGAGCCTGTGGAGTAAGGCCATTCTGGCGACCGCCAATCTCTACGGCGTCACCGACGCCCAGCCCTATCACGTCAGCGTGCAGGATCTGGGCAAGGAAAGTCTGACCCTGCACGGCCAGCCCCAGGACGCCTGGCACTACCGCATCAGCGGCGACATCCAGCGGGATCTGTGGTACGGCCAGGACGGCTTGCTTTTACAGGCCGCATTCGAGCGTCGCGGTTATCCGATCAAATTTATCAGGGAATAACCGCATGACCATCGGCTATGGTGTTACCGGCCCGATGGTTTACGTATACGGATACCACTTGACGCATAGAGCGGTTATAGACATCATCTGCACAATGATGGTGCGACTATAAGCACCAAATGGGAGGTTAACGATCATGATGGGGAAAATCCGTTTCGCCACTTGCGCTTCGGTATTAGGGCTCGGGGTCTGTCTGACCGGCAGTGAAACCGCCCTGGCATCGGGCTTCGCGCTGCGCGAGGAAAGCGCCGAAGGCCTGGGCAACTCTTTCGCCGGCCAGACGGCGAAGGCTTATAACGCCAGCACCGTCTATTACAATCCGGCGGGCATGAGCAACCTGGATTCCGACGAAGTCGCCGGCACCGTCACCTGGATCGCGCCGGTGGCCAAGTTCTCCGGCAGCAACAGCAACCCCGCCGGCGGCAACGTCTCCGGCATACAGACCAAGGATGCCGTCAAGGACGCCGCCGTCGGCTCCGTTTTCGGCGTCTACAAAATCGATCCCAACTGGTCGGTCGGCATGTCGGTCGCCGCCCCTTACGGCATGCGCGTCGATTACAAGGCCGACTGGGTGGGCCGTTACCAGGCTTTGCACTCCGACCTGACCGACATCGAATTCTCGCCGGTCGTCTCGTACAAGGTCGATGACCACTGGTCCATCGGCGGCGGGCCGCGCGTGGATTACATCTCGGCCAATCTGAGTCAGGCCATCAATTCGACGGCGGTCGCCGGCGCCGCCTTGCCCGACGGCAGTTCCATCGTGAAGGGCGACGACACCGGCCTCGGCTATGTCGCCAGCGTGCTCTACAAGTTCGACGACGCCACCCGGATCGGCGCCAATTACCGTTCGCGCGTCAATCATGAGCTCAGCGGCACCGTCGGCTTCAACGTTCCCACCGCCTTGGCCGGCGTCAGCAGCTTCAAGAACAGAGACGTCACCGCCAAGGTGACCACTCCCGACTCGCTGAACATCGGCTTTTATCACGACATCAACAGCCAATGGGCGGTCATGTCCGACGCCTCTTGGACCAACTGGTCGCTGTTCAAAGATCTGAACATTTACGACAGCAGCGGCAGCAGTGTCAGCTCGACCAAGGAAAAATGGCACGACACCTATTTCATCTCGCTGGGCGCCAATTATAAGCCCGACGACAAATGGGTGCTGCATACCGGCGTGGCTTTCGACCAGAGCCCGGTGCGCGACGCCTACCGTACCGCCCGCATCCCAGACTCGAACCGTTACTGGACCAGCTTCGGCGTGTCCTATTCGGTCATGCCCGGCGCGGACGTGCATTTCGCTTACGCACACCTGTTCGCCGACAAGGCCAGCATCCAGCAAACGGCCAACTCGGCGGCCGGCACTTTGACGGGTTCCTACGACAGCAGCGTGGACATCGTCAGCGCCAGCTTCGCCATCAAGTTCTGACCGAAGCTTCCTCCCGCCGGGTTCGCCCGGCGGGAGACGCCGACGATCCTTGTTTCGGAGAGTAGAATGCCCGTCAGCATCGACAGGACGACTCCCATCGCCCCTGCCCCGGTGCCGTCCATCCTGGAGGCACCCGTCCGGCTCTGTCCGGACCGTCCGGCCCTGGACTTTCTGGGACGCAAGACCAGCTATGGCGAACTGGCCCGGCTGATCGACCGCGCCGCCCGGGGTTTCCAGCAGTTGGGCGTGAAAAAAGGAACCCGGGTCGGTTTGTGCCTGCCCAACAGCCCCTATTACATCGTCTGTTATTTCGCCGTGCTGAAGGCCGGCGGCATCGTCGTCAACTTCAATCCGCTTTATGTCGAGCGCGAACTGAAGCACCAGATCGAGGATTCCGGCACCACCATCATGGTGACGCTGGATATCCGCCAGATTTATCCCAAGGTCGCCGCCATGCTGGAGTCCTCGGGTCTGGAGCGCATCGTCGTCTGCTCCATGAGCGGCATCCTGACCGCCGTGAAAAGCATGATGTTCTCGGTGTTCAAGCGTTCCGAAGTGGCGGAAATCCCCGACGACCTGCATCACGTCGCCTTCGAGCGGCTGATCGCCAACGACGGCGTCGTCAAGCCCGTGACCATCGACCCCGTCCACGACGTGGCCGTGCTGCAATATACCGGCGGCACCACCGGCGTGCCCAAGGGCGCCATGCTGACCCACGCCAATCTGACGGCCAACACCGAACAGCTGCGCCGCTGGGTGCCCGCCATGAAGACGGGCGAAGAACGGATGCTGCTGGTGCTGCCACTGTTCCACGTCTTCGCCATGACGGTGGGCATGAATCTGGGGCTGGCGCTGGGCGCCGAGCTGATCCTGTTGCCCCGCTTCGAGCTGGAACAGGTGATGAAGACCATCACCAAGAAACGCCCCACCCTGTTCCCCGGCGTGCCTACCATCTACACCGCCCTGAACGGCGCCGCCGAAACCGGCAATTGGGATCTGTCGTCGATCAAGGTCTGCATCTCCGGCGGCGCCCCCCTGCCCGTCGAAGTCCGCGCCCGTTTCGAAGAAATGACCGGTTGCCGTCTGGTGGAAGGCTACGGCCTGTCGGAAAGCTCGCCGGTCGCCACCTGCAATCCCATGGAAGGCGTGGTCAAAGCTGGATCCGTGGGCATTCCCATGCCTGGCACCGTCATTGAGGTGCGCTCTCCCCTGGACCCGGCCATCCATATGGAACAGGGAGAGAAGGGCGAGATCTGCATCAAGGGGCCGCAGGTCATGGCCGGGTACTGGCAACGCCCCGCCGACTCGGAAGCCGTTCTGGTGGACGGCGTCCTGCGCACCGGCGACATCGGCTACATCGACGAAGACGGCTACGTCTTCCTGGTGGACCGCATCAAGGACGTGATCATCAGCGGCGGCTACAACATCTATCCCCGCGTCATCGAGGAAGCCCTGTACCAGCATCCCGACGTCGCCGAAGTGGTGGTAATCGGCATCCCCGACCAGTATCGCGGCCAGGCGCCCAAGGCTTTCGTCCGCCTGAAGGAAGGCCATCAGGCCACCCCCGAGCAACTGAAAGAATTCCTCGCCGGCTATCTGTCGCGCGTGGAACTGCCCAAGCTCATCGAACTGCGCAAAGAGCTGCCCAAGACCATGGTCGGCAAATTGAGCAAGAAAGAACTGGTCGCCGAGGAAGCCGCGAAAGCTCCCTCCGGCCTGTCGCAAGCTTCCTAAAAAGAAAAGGCTTTCCAATGGCCCCCGTCCTGTTCATTATCCGCGACCATAAAGTGACGTATAGGGGAACTTTCTGCTCCCACCGTCATCTGTCGTACGTGAAAAAGGAACAGCCCCATGGACAAGATCTACTCGGTCACCGAACTGGCGAAGGATCTGGGCGTGACGCCGCGGACCATTCGCTTCTACGAGGACCAGGGATTGATCGCGCCCCAACGGGCGGGGAACACGCGGGTCTATTCCCACCGCGACCGGGCCAGAATGATTCTGATCCTGCGCGGCAAGCGGCTGGGCTTCACACTCCGCGACATCAAGGAATTCCTCGATCTCTACGTGGTCGACACCACGCAGGTCGAGCAGATGCAGCTTCTTATCGCCAAGGTGCGCTCGCGCATCAAGCAGCTGGAGGACCAGCGGCAGGCCTTGGAACTGTCCCTGCAAGAACTGAAGGACATCGAGAAAATCACCGCCGACGCCCTTGCCGCCAAGGGATCGGCCGCTCTATCGGCCTGAGACGCCGGACCCGTTCTGACATCCGACGGTCTTCGTCTCGGGCCTTCAACCGAACTCTGTTCAGCTTGGAGATCCGTCAATGAAGACCGTGGTTATCGCGGGCTATGCCCGTTCGCCTTTCACCCCCGCCAAGAAGGGCGATCTCGCCGCCGTCCGCCCGGATGATCTGGCCGCCCAGGTCATCCGCGAACTGGTGACCCGCACCGGCGTCAAGGCCAACGATCTGGAAGACCTGATCCTGGGCTGCGCCTTCCCCGAGGGCGAGCAGGGTTTGAACCTATCACGTCTGGTCGGTCTGATCGCCGGCCTGCCGTTGACCGTCGCCGGCCAGACCATCAACCGCTTCTGCGGTTCCTCCATGCAGTCGATCCACGCCGCCGCCGGCGCCATCCAGATGGGCGCGGGTGAGGCCTTCATCTGCGCCGGCGTCGAGAGCATGAGCCGCGTGCCGATGATGGGATACAACCCCCTGCCCAACGCCGCCCTCTACGCCGCCAATCCCGGCGCTTATATCGGCATGGGCGACACCGCCGAGAACGTGGCTCGCGAATGGGGCATCCCGCGGTCCGAGCAGGAAGCCTTCGCGGTCAAGAGCCACCAGAAGGCCGCCGCCGCCCAGGCCGCCGGCAAGCTGGCCGCCGAAATCGTCACCATCGGCAAGGTCAGCCAGGACGGCTGCATCCGCGTCGACACCACCGCCGAGGGACTGGCCTCCCTGAAACTGGCGTTCGACGAAAAGGGAAGCGTCACCGCCGGCACCAGCTCGCCGCTGACCGACGGTGCTTCGGCCACCCTGGTCTGCTCGCTGGACTATGCCGAAAAGAACGGCCTGACCCCGCTGGCCAAGATCGCCGCGATCGCCGTCTCGGGCTGCCGCCCCGACATCATGGGCATCGGCCCGGTGGGGGCATCCACCAAGGCTCTGGCCCGCGCCGGCATCACCGTCGCCGATCTGGGCGTGGTCGAACTGAACGAAGCCTTCGCCGCCCAGGCCATCGCCTGCATCCGCGACCTGAAGATCCCTGACGAGATCATCAACATCGACGGCGGCGCCATCGCCCTGGGCCATCCCCTGGGCGCCACGGGTGCGCGCATCACCGGCAAGGCCGCCGCCCTTTTGAAGCGTGAAGGCAAGCGTTACGCCCTGGCCAGCCAGTGCATCGGCGGCGGACAGGGCATCGCCACGGTTCTGGAGGCGATCTGATGAGCGAAATCAAGAAAGTCGCCGTCATCGGCGCCGGCGTCATGGGGGCCGGCATCGCCGCCCACGTGGCCAATGCCGGCATTCCGGTGCTGCTGCTGGACATCGTTCCGGCGGGAGCCGTCAACCGCAACGCCATCGCCGAAGGCGCGGTGGAGAAGATGCTGAAGGCCGACCCGGCCCCATTCATGTCGAAGCGGGCCGCCAAGCTGGTCACTCCGGGCAATATCGAGGATCACCTGGAACAACTAGCCGATTGCGATTGGATCGTCGAAGCGGTCATCGAACGCCTGGACATCAAGCAGGATCTCTATGCCAAGATCGAGGCGGTGCGCAAGGATGGCTCGGTGGTGTCGTCCAACACCTCGACCATTCCCCTGGCCGTGCTGACCCAGGGTCTGCCCGACCGGCTGGCGCAGGATTTCTGCATCACCCATTTCTTCAATCCGCCACGCTATATGCGTCTTTTGGAAATCGTCGAGGGCGAAAAGACCCGCCCGGAAGCCGTCGAAAGCGTCGGCCATTTCGCCGATGTCGCCCTGGGCAAGAGCATCGTCAAGTGCAAGGACAGCCCCGGCTTCATCGCCAACCGGCTGGGCGTTTATTGGCTGCAGGTGGCGGTGGTGGAAGCCCTGGACGGCGGCCTCGAAGTCGAAGAAGCCGACGCCGTGGTCGGCAAGCCCATGGGCATTCCCAAGACCGGCGTGTTCGGTCTGCTGGATCTGGTCGGCCTGGATCTGATGCCCCACGTCAACGCCAGCATGGCCAAGGCCTTGCCCGCCAGCGACCCCTTCCACGCCGCCAACCGCGACATCCCGCTGATCACCAAAATGATCGCCGACGGTTATACCGGCCGTAAAGGCAAAGGCGGCTTTTACCGCCTGAATCGCGCCGCAGGCGGCAAGGTCAAAGAGGCTATTTCTCTGTCGTCGGGCGAATACCGGCCACAGCAGAAAGCCGAACTGGAAATCCCCAAAAAGCTCCGTGATCTGCTGTCCGCCGACGGCAAGGCCGGACGTTACGCCTGGCGGGTGCTGGGGCAGACCCTGTCCTACGCCGCCAGCCTGCTGCCCGAGGCCGCCGACGCCATCCCGGCGGTGGATGAGGCCATGCGCCTTGGCTACAACTGGAAATTCGGCCCCTTCGAGCTGATCGACCAATTGGGCGCGTCCTGGCTGGCCGAACGGCTGGCGAAAGACGGGTTGCCGGTTCCGGCCCTGCTGACCTTGGCCGGTGACCGCAGCTTCTACCGCGTCGAAGGCGGCAAGAAACAGTATCTGGGCCTGGACGGCGGTTATCACGATCTGGTCCGCCCGGAAGGCGTGCTGCTGCTGGCCGACATCAAGCTGAACAACCAGCCCCTGCTGAAGAACGGCTCGGCGGCTTTGTGGGATGTCGGCGACGGCGTCACCTGCTTCGAGTTCACCAGCAAGATGAACGCCGTCGATCCCGACATCATGGCGCTGCTGGGCAAAAGCCTGAAGCTGACGGGCAAGTCCTACAAGGCCATGGTGGTCTACAACGAAGGCAGCAATTTCTCGGCCGGGGCCAATCTCGGACTGGCCCTGTTTGCCGCCAACATCGCCGCCTGGACCGAGATCGAACAAATGGTCGCCGCCGGTCAGGAGACGTACAAGGCGGTCAAGTATGCCCCCTTCCCGGTAGTGGCGGCTCCGTCGGGCCTGGCCCTGGGCGGCGGCTGCGAAATCCTGCTGCATTGCGCCGCCGTGCAGGCCCATGCCGAAAGCTACATCGGTCTGGTGGAATGCGGCGTCGGTCTGGTTCCCGGCTGGGGCGGCTGCAAGGAAATGCTGCACCGGTGGGCCACCAATCCGAAAATGCCCAAGGGCCCCATGCCCGCCATCGGCAAGGTGTTCGAGACCATCAGCACCGCCACCGTGGCCAAATCGGCGGCCGAGGCCAAGGAGCTTCTATTTTTGCGCCCCTCCGACGGCATCACCATGAACCGCGACCGCCTGCTGGCCGACGCCAAGGCCCGCGCTCTGGCCATGGTCGAGGGCTATGCCCCGCCCGAAAAGCCGGAATTCATCCTGCCCGGCGAGACGGCGCGGGCCGGCCTTTCCATGGCCGTAGACAGCTTCCATAAGCGCGGCCTCGCCACCAAACACGACGTGGTGGTGTCGAATGCCCTGGCCGAAGTGCTGTCGGGCAACGGCGCCGACGTCACCAAGCCGGTTTCCGAAGATCATCTGCTGGAAGCCGAACGGTCCCGCTTTATGCGGCTGGTGCGCCATCCCGGCACCCTGGCCCGCATCGAAAGCATCCTTGAAACCGGCAAGCCGCTCAGGAACTGAAAATCATGGCGAACTACAAGGCTCCCCTGCGCGACATGCGCTTTGTCCTTTACGAGTTGCACGGCGGCGAAGACCTTTGCAAGCTGCCCGGTCTGGAGGACATGACCCCCGACCTTCTGGACCCGGTTCTGGAGGAAGCGGCCAAGGTCTGTGAAGAGGTTCTGCATCCCATCAACCGCTCGGGCGACGAAGAGGGCTGCACCTGGGACAACGGCGTGGTGCGCACGCCCAAGGGCTTCAAGGAGGCTTACAAGCTGTTCTGCGAAGCCGGTTGGACCAGCCTGGCCTGCGACCCCGCCTTTGGCGGCCAGGGCATGCCGCAGATGATCAACACCCTGGTGTCCGAGATGATCTGCGCCACCAATCTGTCGTTCGGCATGTATCCGGGACTCAGCCACGGCTGCTACACCGCCCTGCACGCCCACGGCTCCGACGAGTTGAAACAGGCCTATCTGCCCAAACTGGTGGACGGCACCTGGTCCGGCACCATGTGCCTGACCGAACCTCATTGCGGCACCGATTTGGGTCTGTGCCGCACCAAGGCAGTGCCCCAGGGCGACGGCAGCTACAAGATCACCGGCACCAAGATTTTCATCTCGGCCGGCGAGCACGATATGACCGAGAACATCATCCATTTGGTGCTGGCCCGCCTGCCCGACGCCCCCAAGGGCATCAAGGGCATCAGCCTGTTCCTGGTGCCCAAGTTCATGCCCGACGCCGACGGCAAGCCCGGCGCTCGCAACGGCGCCGCCTGCGGTTCCATCGAACACAAGATGGGCATCAAGGCCTCGGCCACCTGTGTGATGAATTTCGACGACGCCGTGGGCTGGCTGGTGGGCGAACCTGGCAAGGGCATGCGCGCCATGTTCACCATGATGAACGAGGAGCGCCTGGCCGTCGGCATCCAGGGTTTGGGCCTGGCCGAAGCCTCCTATCAAGGCGCCGTGGCCTATGCCCGCGACCGCGTCCAGGGCCGATCCCTGTCGGGGATCAAAGCTCCGGACAAGGCCGCCGACCCCATCATCCATCATCCGGACGTGCGCCGGATGCTGCTGACCATCCGCGCCACCACCGAGGGCAGCCGGGCCTTGGGCGCCTGGGTGGCCAAACGCCTGGACATCGCCGAGCATGCCGCCGACACCCAGGAAAAGCAGGCCGCCGAAGATTTCGTCGCCCTGATGACGCCCATCGTCAAGGCGCTGTTCACCGATCTAGCCTTCGAGGCCACCAATCACGGTGTCCAGGTCTTCGGCGGCCACGGCTATATCCGCGAACACGGCATGGAACAACTGGTCCGCGACTGCCGCATCGCCCAGATTTACGAAGGCGCCAACGGCATTCAGGCGCTGGATCTGGTGGGCCGCAAGATGCCGGCTCATGCCGGACGCTTCCTGCGCCAGTTCTTCCATCCCGTCGGCGACTTCATCGCCGCCCATGTGGAAGACGACGACCTTGGCCCCTTCGTCCAGCCCCTGGCCAAGGCTTTTGTCCGCCTGCAACAGGCTACCGGCCAGATCGCCCGGCTGGGCATGGGCAAGCCGGAAGAGGCCGGAGCCGCCGCCGCGGATTACCTGCGCCTGTTCGGTCTGGTGGCCCTGGCCTACATGTGGGCGCGCATGGCCCAGATCGCGTTGCCCAAGGCCGGAGACGATCCGTTCTACAAGGCCAAGCTGGGCACTGCCCGTTTCTTCATGGAACGCATGCTGCCTCAGACCAGCGGCCTGTTCTCCAGCCTGATGGCTGGCGGCGGATCCCTGATGGAGTTCGCGGAAGAGGCGTTCTAGGTCTCTTCTCTTCCAACCCCGCTCCCTTTGACTGAAGCCCCAAAGTGGAGCGGGCGGGGTGGAGGGCCGAAAGGGCCGCGTCATACGTCTCCCGTTGACGCGGCCCGGTCCTCCATCCCCCTTTTTTCAAGGAAAGGCTGGCCCGATGAATCTGTGGCTGCGCGTTCTGGCGGTGATCGTCTCCACCTTCTTCCGTCCCCGTCTGGCCTTCGACGGGCCGTCGATGCTGAGCTTCCGCGTCTGGCCCCACGACCTGGACATCAACGTCCACATGAACAATGCCCGCTACATGGCGCTGATGGATCTGGGACGGCTGGATCTGATTGTCCGCAGCGGCTTGTGGCGAACGGTGTTCAGGGAAGGCTGGCAGCCGGTTATCGCCGCCGCCCTGGTGCGCTTCAAGAAACCGCTGAAACCGTTCCAGCCTTTCACCCTGACCAGCCGCGTCATCAGTTGGGACGACCGCTGGATCTACATCGAACACATCATCGCCACCGACAGGGCCGTGGCCTGCCACGCCGTGGTGCGCGGCGCCTTCGTCCGCAAAGGCGTGGTCATTCCGCCGCAAGAGGTAGTGAGCCGAACCGGGGGCGGAGTGCCATCGCCGCTTCCCGACTGGGTCGCCTCATGGCGCGACGCCGACCGGGCTTTTGAGATCGCTTAAACAAGAAAGGAAACCGTCCATGCGTTCCCTAAAGGGCAAGACCCTGTTCATCACCGGCGCCAGCCGCGGCATCGGCAAGGCCATCGCCCTGCGCGCCGCCTCCGACGGCGCCAACATCGTCATCGCCGCCAAGACCACCGAGCCACATCCCAGCCTGCCCGGCACCATCCACAGCGCCGCCGAGGAAATCCGCGCCGCCGGCGGCCAGGCCTTGGCCTTGCAGGTGGACATCCGCGATCCCGATCAGGTAGCCCAGGCGGCCAAGGACGCCGCCGCCCATTTCGGCGGCATCGATATTCTGATCAACAACGCCTCGGCCATCAATCTGACCGGCACCCTGGAGACTCCGGCCAAACGCTTCGATCTGATGATGGGCGTGAACATGCGCGGCACCTTCCTGTGCTCGCAGGCCTGTCTGCCCTATCTCAAGAACGCCGAGAACCCACATATTCTGGTGATGAGCCCGCCCATCACCCTGGAGCCGCGCTGGTTCGGCCCGCATCTGGCCTACACCATGAGCAAGTTCGGCATGAGCATGTGCGTGCTGGGCTTGGCCGAGGAGTGGAAAGAAAAAGGCATTGCCGTCAACGCCCTGTGGCCCAAGACGGTGATCGCCACCGCCGCCCTGGCCATGCTGGGCGACGCCGTGAAGACCGATCATTGCCGCACCACCGACATCGTCGCCGACGCCGCCTGGGCTGTGCTGACCCGTCCCAGCCGCCAGACCACCGGCCGGTTCCTATTGGACGAGGACGTACTGCGCGAGGAGGGCGAGACAGACTTCGACAAATATGCCGTCTCGCCCGGCAAGCCGCTGCTGAACGATTTGTTCCTGTAAGGCGCCGCCGCCGCCAGGTCCGTCGTTCTCGCCAAAGCGGGGATGACGGTCTTCGCGGCCTTTACCCTTTGCGCATTTCCTTGACCCGCACCAGCAGACGCCGGGCCTGGTCCTGAAGTTCGCGGCGCCCCTTGACGTCCCACGGCGACGGCGTTTGCAGTCCCTTGGCGATATCCAGGGTGAAACGAGCCAGGGCGATGAGGGTAAGAGCCTCCTGGGTCTTATTGAAATCGTTCAACATGGCATGATCCTCCGCCGGGTTCTGATGCGCCGGCTTGTTGAGGGGCTTGCTCAGCCCTTATGCTTGCTTTTGCCCACGCCCGCTTTATGCAGGGCTTTGGACAAATCCTCCCACGCGGTCCAGATCTCGGCGGCCAGCGGCCCGGCGTCTCCGGTACCGTCGACCTGACGCAGCCAAGCCTCGGCCAGCCGCATCCGGGCCGGCAAACCTTGCGCCGCCTCGGCTCCCGCCTGACGCGACTGTTCGCTTTTCAAGATGGCGATGTAGCTTTCGACCTCGGCCGCTTCAGGAGCGGTGCAAGCGTCTCGAAGCGTTTCGTCCAGCACCGGAGTCTCGCGGTCGATGCTGCCCACCACTTCGGAACGACCCCGTTTGATGCGCGGGTCGTAGACGGTGCGGATCACTTGAATGACCCTGCGGCGTTCGCGGAACTGCATGGCGACCTCCCGTCCAGGATCAGGCGGTCTACTGCCTAATCATGGGCAGTATAGTAGCGTGGTCCGGGCCGCATATCAAGCCCGCATATGGGCCGCATAAATATCAGGAAGAAGCGGACGGAATTTCGGCGGCTTTGGACAACAGGTGGCGCTGGTTGGTCATGGCCTCGCGGGCATGCTCGTACCCCATGCGGAAGGCATCCAGGCCTTCGGCCGAGATGGTTCCGTCCTTCAGGCCGCGCAGAACTTCCTTCAACACGTCTTCCAGCTCGGTCTCGACGATATCCAGCTGGACCGTATCCTCAGCGGCGCGAATCTTATCCAGCAAGGCCATGACGTCGTGAGCCCGCTCGCCGGCTTTCATGGGCTTGACGCGGGTGGCGGCGGTAAAACCCGCCAGACCCAAAGATCCGATGACGCTGCCCACGGACATGACCAGATAGATGATGTCGGAATAGCGCTCGAAAAAGCCTTTGACGTCGCTATCGACGAATTCCGCCGCGCCTTCGTGGGCGGTGATCAGGCTTTCCTTATCGGTGTCGGGCGGTTCGATATGCAGGGCGAAGCGATGGTCGATCTGTAAGTCCGCTTTGTTGCCGAACATGATCCGCATCAGTTCGGCGATATCGTGTTCGCGCACGTCGTCGCGGGCCATCAGAATGCGTTCGACCCCGACGGTCGAGGTGTCCTGTTCGGGAATACTGGGCGCCCCCGACAGCAAACCGGCCTGAATGGTTTCCGAGAACAGCCCCGGCAGCTTGCGCTCCATGGCGTCGGCTTCTTTCAGTCCGAACAGCGAGAAGCCGCCCATATGTTCGGCCAGAAGATCGAAATCGCGGGTGGCGGCGATCTGAGAGACCGGCTCGAAAGCCAGAACGAAATCGAAATTGCCGGGCGACAACAGCTTTTCAAGCGAACTGGTGGTGGGCACCGTGCGCAGCGGCGTCGCCGAGGCGTTGACGTCGTAAACTTCGAGAATCTGGCGAAGCAGGTTTTCGTTGCGGCCGCTGTCGCCCAAGACCGCCAGCTTCTTGCCGCGCAGTCCCTCGATACCCGTCAGTTCCGACTTGCTGTGGCCGATGATCAGCAGAATCTCGTGTTCGAGAATCGCCACCGCCCGGGCATGGGAGGGAATGCGGGCGTCGGTCCGCAGAATGGCCAGATCGGCGCCGTCCCGGGAAAACCGGGTCAAGGCCGAATCGCCGCCTTCCGTGCCCACCAGCTTGAGACGCACCGAAGCGTGCTTTTCCACCAGCAGCTCGGCCAGACGTTCGGCGAAACGCCGCTCGGGCGTGCCCTGAGGCCCGACGGCCATGGTCAGTTCGCTGGGGCGGTCCATCAGAGCCAGCACTCCGGTCACGATGATGCCGGTCACCACCAGCATGGTCAGGACCAGGAGAAATATCTGCAGCCGCCTGCGCAATCACACCCCCGCGGAGAACACTCTCTTCTTGGCGGCAGTTTGGCCTTTCCCCGCCATCAGGGCGAGAGAATTTTCAAAGGCCCGGCAATTGCCCTTATCATACGTAAGGTTTAAACTGTATCACACCTCGCCACCGACTGATGGATATGCCCATTCTCTCCCGGCAGAGCCTTTCCACCGCCGCCACCCGTGCGCCGCATCGCAGGATCTGGCTATGGGTGGTCGTTCTGAACCTGCTGGTGGCGGGGTTGTCGGGTATTTTGCTTTATCGCGGCTATCTTCAGCATGAAGACCGCGCCCGCGTCGCGTCCCAGAACCTGTCGGCCCTGCTGGCCCAGACGATCGGCGCCGAAATCGATCAGGTGGGCCTGGCCCTGGCCGCCATGGCCGACGAAGCTCAGCGCGAAATGGCGGCGGACGGCATTGACCCCGACATCTTCAACGAAGTGCTGGAACGCCAGCAGAGACGCCTGCCCTACCTGGAGGCTCTGCGCGTCACCGACGCCTCCGGCGTCATCCGTTACGGCAGCCAGATCGAAACCCTGTCGCGCCGCCAGACGCCGTTGCCCGACCTCAGCGACCGCGAATATTTCATTACCCTGAAGCAGCAGAGCGGCAATGCCGATCTGGTCATTTCCCATCCGCTGCAAAGCCGGGTCAGCCAGCAATGGGACATCGTCGTCGCCCGGCGTTATTTGACCCCGGACGGCCGTTTCGCCGGCATCGTCTACGCCACCCTGCCGGTACGGCATTTCAACGAAATTCTGGCGTCGCTGTCGCTGGGCCGCAACGGAACGGCGATCTTGCGCGCCTCTCAGGACTACGCCCTGCTGGCCCGTTTCCCCATCCTGGACGCCTACGGCCAGACCAAGATGTCGCAGGAATTCCTCGCCAACGCCCAGGCGGCGCCGGCTTTGGGAACCTATCTGGCCCATGGCGCCGCCGACGGCGTCGAGCGCATCTTCACCTATCGCCGGCTGTCACGGCATCCGCTGATGGTCCTGGTGGGGCTGGCCACCCAGGACTATGTCGAAGACTGGCGGCAAGACACCGGCAAGACCGGCTTGCTGCTGTGCCTGTTCCTGCTGACCACCCTGGTCGGCGGGCTGTCGATGGTCAAAGCCGGGCAGGATCGGCAGAACGCCTTCGACCAGTTGCATCTTCTGCTGAATTCCGCCGGCATCGGCATCTTCGGCATCGACGGCAACGGACTGTGCACCTTCTGCAATCCGGCCGCCCTGAGCATGTTCGGCCTGACCGGCGAAGGCGAACTGGTGGGACGCAATCTTCACGGCCTTCTGCATTACCGCCGCCAAGACGGGACTCCCTATCCTGAAAGCGAATGCCCGGTTCACCACAGCCTGGACAGCGGTGTCGCCAGCCACGGCATCGATCATTACTGGCGCCCCGACGGCAGCGGTTTTCCCATAGAGTTCTGGGTCACGCCGCAAAGCCTGGGCGGCCAAGTCGTCGGCGCGGTGGTCAGTTTCGCCGACATCACCAACCGCAAGGCCGCCGAGAACGCCCTGGCCGAGAAAACCCGCGAACTGGCCCGCTCCAACGCCGAGCTGGAACAGTTCGCCTATGTCGCCAGCCATGACCTGCGCGAACCGCTGCGTATGATCGCCTCGTATGTCGGATTGCTGGAACGCCATCTCGCCAAGACGCTGGACGACGAGTCCCGCGAGTTCATCGCCTTCGCCAAGGACGGAGCATTGCGCATGGACCGGCTGATCCGCGATCTGCTGGAATATTCCCGCATCGGCCGCGACCGGCCGCCCATGCAGACCGTAGCGTTAGGCGAGGTGATGATCGATGTGAAGGCCAATCTGGCCGTGCCGCTGGAAGAAAGCGGCGCCGAGCTTGAAATCGTCGAGCCGCTACCCCAGGTGACGGGCGATCGCGGCGAACTGGTGCGGCTGCTGCAAAATCTGCTGGGCAACGCCCTGAAATACCGCTCGCCCGACCGCCGCCCCCATGTCCGGCTGGAAGCGCGGCCCAGCGGCGAACAATGGGAAATTTCCATCACCGACAACGGCATCGGCATCCCTGCCGAACAGCGCGAGCGCATTTTCGGCGTGTTCCAGCGCCTGCACGCCCGCGACGCCTATGAAGGCACCGGCATCGGGCTGGCCATCTGCCGCAAAATTCTCACCCATCACGGCGGCCGGGTCTGGGCCGACGACGTCGAGGACGGCAGTCCCGGCAGCGTCTTCCGCTTTACCCTAAGACGCCCCTCATAGGCCTATGCTTTCGAGTAGGATGGATTTGCCCATCCCCAGGCTCTAGCATGGCGCCAGCGGTTTGATCGGGGGACGTTCAGGTGCGGAACATCAAAGGTTGGTTGCCCGAACTGGCCCGGCTGTTGGCCGGACCCACGGTGCCCTTGCGGCACCGGCTGATTCTTTTGGGCTGCACCCTGATCGCCATCTCCCTGTTCGGTCTGAGCAGCTGCCTGGATTACCGCGAAATGCGCCAGGAACGCTTCGACCGCGCGAACAGCGACGCCCAGAAGCTGCTGATCGCCTTCATGGACCACGCCGCGCAGCAGCTGGACTATGCCGACAGCTATCTGCGCATGGCCCGACGCTTCATCAACGAAGGCGACAGCTGGAACGACATCCGCGAAAGCCTGCATCAGATCCGCACCAACCGGGCCGGCGATTACACCGGGCTGCTTGCCGTCACTGACCGCGACGGCAAGGTGGTGTTTTATTCCGACAACCCCGACACTCCCCCGGTTTCCCTGGCCGACCGCGATTATTTCAAGACCCTGCACGACGATCCCCGCGACCGGCTGCTGGTGGACTATACCCGGGTCGGCAAATTGTCGGGAAAGATGCAATACCGCCTGATCCGCCCGATTCTGCGCGACGGCAAATTCGACGGCGTGATCCTGGTCAGCATGCTGCCCGAAAGCATCATCCGTTTTTACGGCAGCCTGTCGCTGGGACCGCACAGCGTTTCAACCATGATGACGCTGGACCGTTATCTGATCGCCCGCGCCCCCGCCCCGCCTCCGGAAGCTTACGGCCGCCCGATCGTCAAACCCGGCGACAGGACGGACGTGGAAAGCCAACCTTCGGGCACCGTCAACACCATCAGTCCCCTTGATGGCGAAAAGCGGCAGGTTTTCTACTCCCTGCTGGGAGATTACCCCTTGCTGCTGGCGGTCGGCGTCAGCGAACGGGACGTTCTGGACAGCCTAGACGATCTTTTGACCAACCAGGAAGTGACCGTCGCCGGTTTTTCCGCCGGCACCATCTTGGTGGCTTTCCTGATCCTCAGGCTTTTGGCCGAATTGAGCGAACGGCGGCAGGCGGCGAACGCGCTCCGGCGTCTGAACAGCGTTCATCAGGTGTTGAGCGGCAGCAATCAGGCTGTCTTGCGCGCCTCGAGCGAGGAAGAAGTCTATCAGGCCATGTGCGAAGCCATCGTCACCCACGGCGGCTATCGCATGGCCTGGATCGGCCTGGCCGAGAGCGACGAGGGGCGCAACGTCCGCCCGGTGGCCAGCGCCGGCCATGTGGACGGCTATCTCAATCTGCCCAGCATTACCTGGGGCGACAGCTCATCCGGACGCGGCCCGGCAGGCCAGGCCATTCAGACCGGGCAGCCGCAGATCAACCGCAACTTCACCGACAATCCGGCCATGGGTCCGTGGCGCAAGGCGGCGCTGGAACGCGGCTACCGCTCCAGCATCGGCCTGCCACTGCGCAGCGGCGACGGCAATTTCGGGGCGCTGAACATCTATGCCGACGAGCCCGACGCCTTCGGCTCCGAGGAAGTGGCGCTGTTCGTCGAACTGGCCGAGGATCTCAGTCATGGCGTCATGGCGCTGCGCCTGCGCCGCGAGAACGACCTGATGGCCAGCGCCCTGGTCCAGGCGCAGAAGATGCAGGCCCTGGGCAACCTGACCGGCGGCATCGCCCACGACTTCAATAATCTGCTCCAGGTGATCCTGTCCAATCTGGACCTGGGACTGCAAGCGGCCAAAGACTTGCCGCTGGCCCGGTATCTGGACAACGCCCTGCAGGGAGCGGAACACGGCGCCAAACTGACCGGCCAATTGCTGGCCTTCGCCCGCCGCCAGCCCCTGACCCCGTCGCCCCTGAAGCTGGATATTCTGGTCGAGGAAATGGCCAGCCTGTTGCAGCGGACGCTGGGCGCCCCCATCCACATCGTCACCGAGGCGGCTCCCAATCTTTGGACCGCCCTGGCCGACGCCAACCAGTTGCGCAACGCCGTTCTCAATCTGGCCATCAACGCCCGCGACGCCATGCCCGACGGCGGCAAGCTGACCATCGGCCTGAACAACGTCTCGCTGAAGACCTCCCGTGGGGAATTGACGGCCGGCGATTACGTGTCGTTGTCGATCAGCGACACCGGCATGGGCATGACCGCCGAAGTGATGAGCCAGGCCTTTGATCCCTTCTTCACCACTAAGCCCGAAGGCTCGGGCACCGGATTGGGCCTATCCATGGTCTACGGCTTCGTCAAACAATCGGGCGGGCACATCACCATCGACAGCGCCTTGGGCTTGGGCACCTGCGTCACCCTGTACCTGCCGCGCACCCAGCGCGCGGAAGCCGTGGCGCCGCCGCCGGACGCGCCGATGATTCGCGGGCAGGGAGAGACCATCCTGATGGTCGAAGACGAAGACGGCGTCCGCCAGTCGGTGCAGGCCCAGCTGATCGAGCTGGGATATCGGGTTCTGCCCGCCAGCTCAAGCGATCAGGCGCTGGACATCTTGGCCGGATCCGAAACGATCGACCTGCTGTTCACCGATCTGGTGATGCCCGGACTGTTCAACGGCCACGATCTGGCGGTGCAGGGCCGGTCCTTGCGGCCCGGCCTGAAGGTGCTGTTCACCTCCGGCTACGCCCAGGCTTCGATTCTGGAGCAGGGCCAATTGGACGACGGCATCACTTTGCTGGGCAAGCCCTATCGTCAGCAGCAACTGGCCGAAACCATCCACCGCGCCATTCATGCCGAGCCCCAGCGCCTGCTGCTTGTGGAGGACGACGAACTGGTCCGCGAGGCGATGATCGAGATTCTGGAAAGCCACGGCTTCAGCGTCCTGGCCCTGGGTCAGCCGCTGGCCGCCGCCGCCGCCCTGGACGCCGGGGAAGCGTTCAGCGCCGTCATCGCCGACCTCAACCTGCCGGGCATGAGCGGCCTCGACCTGCTGAAGAAGGCGCGCGCCATCCTGGCGTCCTCGCAACTGATTCTCATCACCGGCCAGAATTTGGGACAGGACGAACTGAAAGGCCTGCCCGCCCAGGTACTGCACAAGCCCTTCCATCCCCGCTCGCTGCTGGCCCTGTTGAGCCAGGGACCGGACTAAGCTTTGAACAGGAAGGGCAGATCGCGGCGGCAGGCATAGGCTTCGCCTTCCGCCAACCGTGCCGGATCGGCCTTGGCGCGGGCCTCGATCAGAGCGTCGGCGATGCGGCGGTCGCCCAGACGATGACGGTCGTCGAGGCCGAACCCGGCCAAATCGACGCAGTCTTCGCCGAAAACGTGGCGATAGACGTCGCTCATCATGGCGTAACGCGCCGCCATCAAGGCGTTGCAGGCATCCTTGACCACCGCCAGATCCTGCTGCCCGCGCATATGCAGACTGGTGGCCAGCATGACCGAAACGGCGTGCAGAACGTCGTAGCGGACGTGGGCGATGAACACGTCCAGCTGATGGGCCGTCAGCCCGGCGCCCGTGCGCTCGGAGAAGCGGATCAGGCCGCCCAGCAACAGGCTGAAGAATTCCGGCACACCCCACTCCATGCCCAAGCCTACCGAAGCCAGCGCTTCCAGCGGCGAGAAGCGCGGATCGCCCGCCAGCAGCCGCTGCGTCAGCACATTGTCGGCGACGCCGGCCAACATGGGGCGGTCCTGGTCGTTCTCGGCCACGCCGAAACCTTCGAACAACTGCCGGTACATGCCGATATGGGTGCGGGCGTTGAGCAGCCGGCCGAGGGCGGGATAATTCGCCAATTCATGGCTGCCGACGCCGTATTCGTCGGCCACCAGCTGCGCCAGGGTGATCTGGGTCAGCTCGGACACCTTTTCGTTCAGCGAACCGAAGGGTAGAGGCATCAGGCCGTGAAACCGCCCCACCGCCATGGCCACGCATTGGCGGGTATTCTTGATCTGATTGAAATACTGAACCGCGAAGGCCAGAGCCTGCCCACGGTCGAACTCGCCTTTGAAGAAACGGATAAAGAAAGGATGCCGCCAAACCGGATGATCCAGCACATGATCGTGCAGTTCCACGAACAGGTCGGCCAGCGCTCCGGGGCGGAACAGGGCCAGACCGTGAAAGGGATTATCCGCATCCACCCGGCGGCGCATGCCGTCGAACAGATCGAACAGCGCAGAGCCAGGGCGCTCCACCTGTCCGACCAGTTCGAGAAAGTCCTTGCGCTGGCTGCCGCGGAACGCCGCCAGAACCTGTTCCCCGTCCATTTGCAGAAGATCGGCCATGGGATGGATCTCGTCAGGCAGACGAAGGCCGGCGGCAGTCCTGAGAACAAGGCTGGGCATGATTTTTACTCCCGGATATGGCCGTCATGGGTAAACCAGCCGGCCCGCCGCCGCAAGCAAGGCGGCTAGGCGCGCCCCTCGAAAAGAGTCATAGTGAACCCAATCGTTCGGCCAGGGGTGGTCTTAACCGATGTTCCGTCATGCCGTCTTGTGGGGCGCGGCCCTGCTTCTTCCCGTCGCCGGTCTGGCCCAGACGGCGCCCGGTTATGGCATCGAAGCCCAGGAGGGAAGCTGGTCCCTGCTGCGGCACGAAGACGCCGACAGCGTTTCCTATCTGCTGCAATCGGATTCCCGTGACGGCGGGCAACGGGCCGAAATGATCTGCTCGGCCACCACCAAAGGCGAACAGCCGCCGCAACTGACCCTGGTGGGCAAAGGCACCGGCAAGGCCGAGCTGGCCACGCTGGGCCCGGCCGACACCACGGGCGAACTGGAAATCACCGACGGCAAGGCGCCGCAATCCCTGTGGCAGGCCCCGGCCACCCTGGACAATCCCGGCAATCTGAACGCCAGTCTGGCCGACCTCAGGGGGCTGCACAACCTGGTCTCCGCCGCCCGCGAGGCCAAGCTGTCCCTGGTGGTGCACGCCGATTTCAAAAAACGCGATCTTCGCGCCGTCTATGAAACGCCGCCCGACAGCCTGATGTCCAGGCTGCTCGACCGCTGTGACGGGCTGCAGCATTGGGTGGAGATGAAACGGCCGCCGGACCCTCCCGCCGCAGAAACCCCGGCCGCCGAGGACACGCTTCCGCCGAACCAGCCTTCCACTCCGCCGCCGCCCTGAGAAACCGGAAACCCCGGAAAATCCCAAGGAAATCCAACGCCGCGCCGACCCTCGGCCGACGACGGCGGACGAATATGCTTGGAAAGACGGCGCGATCTCTCTATGGTGCGCACCGTTCGATCGCTGGAGGCTGGTTCGTCTCTTCGAGTGAGACGATGCCATATTGAATATGGGGCGGCCCTGCCGGGCGACGCCCCCCTGAAGACGCATCGCACCCTCTAAGGTTCCCTCCCGCAACGAGCCTGGACAGGAAGTCCGGGCGACAGACCATTCATGATCTTTGCTGGAGGAAGCGACCTTTGTCGTTCTTTGACCTTTCCTTGCACCCGATGATCCTCAAGGCTCTCGAAGCCGAGGGTTACACCGATCCCACCCCCGTCCAGGCCGCCGCCATTCCGCCGGGTCTGGAAGGCCGCGACCTGCTGGCCACCGCCCAGACCGGCACCGGCAAGACCGCCGCGTTCCTGCTGCCGGCGCTGCAGCGCCTGGCCGGCGAAAAGATTCCCCGCCCCGCCGGCGCGCCCCGGATTCTCGTTCTGGCCCCCACCCGCGAACTCGCCCGCCAGGTACTGATGGCCGCCCGCAAGCTGGGTAAGTTCCTGCGCCTGAACACCGTCGAATTGGTGGGAGGCATGCCTTATCGCGACCAGTTGCGTTTCCTGGCCAAGCCGGTCGACGTCGTGGTGGCCACTCCCGGCCGCCTGATCGACCATGTGGAGCGCGGCCGCCTGCATCTGGACGGCGTCGAAGTCCTGATCCTGGACGAAGCCGACCGCATGCTGGACATGGGCTTCCTCGAGGACGTGGAAGCCATCGCCGCCGCCTGCGGCGACAAGCGCCAGACCATGCTGTTCACCGCCACCCTGGACCGCCGCATGGCCAAACTGGCCGAGCGTCTGCTGAAGACCCCCGTGCGCGTGGCCGTCGAAAAAACCGAGACCGCGCCGCTGATCGAACAGCGCTTGCACCATGCCGACGACCTGAACCACAAGCGCCGTCTGCTGCATCACTTCGCCGGTCAGGCGAACGTCGAAAAGGCCATCATCTTCACCGCCACCAAGCGCGACGCCGACACCTTGGCCCGCGAGCTGAGCGAAGCCGGCCACGCCGCCGGCGCCCTGCACGGCGACATGAGCCAGGCGTTCCGCAACCGCACCCTGGATCAGCTGCGTCAGGGCCGCATCCGTCTTCTGGTCGCCACCGACGTGGCCGCCCGAGGCATCGACGTGCGCGATATCAGCCATGTCATCAATTTCGATCTGCCGCGCCAGCCCGAGGATTATGTTCATCGTATCGGCCGGACGGGACGAGCCGGCGCCGAAGGCGTCGCCGTGTCGCTGGCGTCCCGCGCCGACCGCGAGGCTTTGATGCGCATCGAGGACTATCTGAAGACCAAGATGACCGTGCATCTGGTGCCCGGACTGGAACCCCAACGGCCGGTCAGCACCTCCACCCCGGCGGGCCGCAAGCCCTTCGGAGCCAAAAAGTCCTTCGGCGGCGGCAAGCCGTTCGGCGCCAACGGCAAGGGACCCCGCCGCAGCGAAGGTGGGCGCAATGAAGGCGGGGCCGGTTATCACACCGCCCACAAGCCCGGCCATGCCGCGTCCCACGGACCGGCCAAGGCCGGCAAACCGGCTTTCAAGAAGCCGGCGGGCAAGCCTCAAGGCCGTTCCGAAGGCCGCAAGGCCGGTTGAGCTGCGGTTCAGTAAAGGAGATCAGTCATGGCCAAGAAAAAGGTCCGCGTCGAGTCGGAGTTCGTGCTGTTCGACGTGCTGTACGAAGACGGCTCTCGCCGCTCGAACCGCCGCGTCCCCAGTTCCGAACTGGACGGCCCCAACGGCGACGAGGAAGCCAAGTACATCCTCGAGGCTCAGGACCGCGAATTGTCCACCCTGTCGGGCCAGCCCCGTCCGCCCATCCAGTCGGTCAGCCGCTCGCCCACCCGTTGAATTTTCTGTTTTTGTGACAGCCTTTGGAATGTCTTTTAAAGGCGCACGATCTCCGTTATTCTCCCAAAGGTAATAGGGGCTCCAATTTTCAGGCTTCAGCGAGGCTTCCGTCCGGAAGACCCTCGCCGAAGTCGTGATGGGCTTTCTATACGTTTCTTGACTCCCGCGCCGCTGACAGGGAGTCCGGTCGGAACTTGGGGAAGGCATGCCTTACGGCTATGCCGCTCCAGCCGCGAAGGGGAATGGGGATGGTCAGCCTCTGGCCTTTGAAGCTGCGTTTTCACATCAGCATTTCTTTGCTGATTCTGCTGATCGTCGCCGCCATCGGCACCCTGTCGATGATCATCGTCGTGCGCGAAACCCATCAGGCCGCCCGCGACACCGCCGTCCATGAATTCAAAGGTGTGTCGAACAGCGTGCAGGACCGCATGGCCCTGTTGTTCAGCCATGTCCAGCACAGCGCCGCGATCATTTCCCAGCAGCCCCAGATGGCCCCCGCCGTCACCGCCGACGGCACCGCCCATCCCAGTTTCGCCCTGCTGTCCTCCAGCCTGACCAACATCGCCAACATCTATTCGATTTACGTGGCCCATGCCGACGGCAGCTTCCTGCAGGTGATCGCCGCCAAAAGCGACGACCGTGTGATCGCCGCCCACCAGGCGCCGCCCCATACCGACCTGATCGTCCGCACCATCACCGCCGACGAACACGGCGTCCGCCGCCAGAACTGGACCTTTCTCGACCGCCACGCCAGCGTCCTGGGGCGGCGCACCGATGACGACGTGAGTTACGACCCCCGTCAGCGCACCTGGTACAACGCCGCCCTGCAATCGGACAACGGCGCCCTGTCGGCGCCTTATCTGTTCAATTCCCTGAAGCAGCCGGGTCTGACCGCATCGCACAAGCTGGACGGCGGCGAAGGCGTGGTCGGTATCGACCTGACCCTGAAAAGCCTCGACGGTTTCCTTCAGCAATTGGACATCTCGCCCAACGGCGGCGCCGTGCTGTTCGACGAACAGGCCCGCATCATGGCCAGCACCGGCCTGCCGGGCAGCCTTGAACCACTCGGCGACATGACCAAACTGAACGATTATCCGTTCAAACAGATTCTGGCGGCCTCGGGCATGGGCACCTCGACGGTGGACAGCTCCGAACACGGCCCCATCATCGTTGAACGGGCGGATTGGTGGACCGATTCGGAAAGCGTCATCCATCTAGCGATCTACGCCCCCGAGCAGGACTTCACCAGCCGCATCGATCTGATGGAGCGCAACGTCTACATCCTGAACGGCCTGCTGCTGGTCTTCGGTTTGCCCATCGTCGGCTGGATGTCGCGCGGCATGGCCAAGCCGGTGGTGCAACTGGCCGAGGAGGCGGAGCGCATCTGCGCCTGGGATTTCAGCGGAGACGCCCCCAAGAAATCCTTCATCATGGAAATCGGCGCCTTGGCCGAAGGCTTCAGCATCATGAAGCAAAGCCTGATGGAGCGGACCCGCAACCTGGAACGCAGCCAGGCGTCGCTGGGCCAACTGGTGGATCTGGGAATCGCCCTATCGGCGGAATCCGACAGCAACCGCCTGATGGACATGATTCTGGCCGGCGCCAAGAAACTGACCAACGCCGACGGCGGCACGCTCTATATCCGCGACGAGGACAAGGAACAGCTCGTCTTTCGCATCATCAAGAATGATTCCCTGAAGATCGACATCGGCAGCGACGGAGCCCTGCCCAGCATTCCGGCGGTTCCGCTCTATCGTGAAGACGGATCGGAAAACCACAACAACGTGGTCAGCCATTCGGTTCTGCTGGGGCAAACCACCAACATCGCCGACGTCTACCAGGAAACCGCGTTCGATTTCTCGGGCACCCGGCGTTTCGACGAAGCCAACCGCTACCGCACGCATTCGGTGCTGACCGTGCCGCTGATCCCCCGCGGCGGCGCGCCCATCGGCGCCATCCAGCTGATCAACGCCCAGCCGCAGGACGGCCATCACCACAACGCCAAGACGCCCCAGCCTTTCGCCTTCGGCGTTCAACGCTTCGTCCAGGCTTTGGCCGCCCTGGCCGCCACCGCCCTCTATAACCGTTCGCTGCTCGACGCCCAGGAAGCCTTGGTCGATTCCATGATCGAGATCATGGCCGGCGCCATCGACGCCAAGTCGCCCTATACCGGCGGCCACTGCGCCCGCGTGCCCGAACTGGCCCTGATGCTGGCCGAGGAAGCCTGCACCGTTCAGGACGGCCCTCTGGCCGATTTCCGTTTCGCCACCGACGAGGAATGGCACGAATTCCGCATTGGCGCTTTCCTGCACGATTGCGGCAAGGTCACGACCCCGGAATATGTGGTCGACAAGGCGACCAAGCTGGAAACCATCTTCAACCGCATCCACGAAGTCCGCACCCGCTTCGAAGTGCTGTGGCGCGATGCCGAAGTCCGCTTCATGCAAGACCGCCTGAACGGCGTTCCCGACGCCGAGGCCCAGACCCGCTTCGAAGACACGACCCAGCGTCTGACCGACGATTTCAATTTCGTCGCCGAATGCAACGTGGGCGGCGAGTTCATGGCGGCCGATAAAATCGAACGGCTGAAGTCCATCGCCCAACAGACTTGGGTCCGTCATTACGACGACCGCATCGGCCTGTCCCACGGCGAATTGGAGCGCATCGGCGATTTGCCGCCCCAGCCCTTGCCCGCCACGGAATTCCTGTTGGCCGACAAGCCCGAACACATCATTCCGCGCAACGGCAATGAAGGCATGTTCGATCCCAAGCACGGCTTCAGGATTCCCATCCCCAAGCATCTCTACAACAATGGCGAGGTCTACAACCTGTCCATCAGCCGCGGCACGCTGAACGACGAGGAGCGCTTCAAGGTCAACGAGCACGCCATCCAGACCATCCTGATGCTGGATCGCCTGAAGTTCCCCAAAAACCTGCGGCGCGTTCCCGAATATGCCGGCACGCATCACGAAACGCTGATCGGCACCGGCTATCCGCGCAAGCTGGACGCCGCCCAATTGTCGATTCCCGCCCGCATCATGGTTCTGGCTGACATCTTCGAGGCCCTGACCGCCGCCGACCGCCCGTACAAAAAGCCGAAGACCCTGTCGGAAGCCGTCAAAATCCTCAGCTTCTTCGTCAAGGACCAGCATATCGACGGCGACCTGTTCCGCCTATTCCTCTCCAGTGGCGCCTATCTGCGCTATGCCGAGAAATACCTGAAGCCGGAACAGCGCGACGAAGTGGACGTGATGAAATATCTGGGCGCCGCGTAGCGCCCCTCCCTCCCCCAGAGCGCCCTCTGGGCGAACAAAAGGCTCCCGGACGAGCATCCGGGAGCCTTTATCGTTTCCAGACAGTCCGGCGGCTTCAGTCGTCGCCCATCTTGAGCGCCGCCAGGAAGGCCGACTGGGGGATTTCCACCCGGCCGAACTGACGCATGCGCTTTTTGCCTTCCTTCTGCTTTTCCAGCAGCTTGCGCTTGCGGCTGATGTCGCCGCCGTAGCACTTGGCCAGCACGTCCTTGCGCATGGCCGACAGACTTTCGCGGGCGACGATACGGCCGCCGATGGAGGCCTGGATGGCGATCTGGAACATCTGCCGGGGAATCAGTTCCTTCAGGCGGGCGCAGATACCGCGGCCGCGGCCTTCCGCCTGGCTTTTATGAGCAATGAAGGCCAAGGCGTCCACCGGCTCGCCGTTGACCATGATGCTGACCTTGACCAGATCGCTTTCCTGATAACTGTCGATCTCGTAATCGAAGCTGGCATAGCCGCGGCTGATGGACTTCAGACGGTCGTAGAAGTCGAAGACGATCTCGTTCAGCGGCAGCTTGTAGACCACCATGGCCCGGTTGCCGGCATAAGTCAGGTCGATCTGCTGGCCGCGCCGTTCGGTGCAAAGCTGCAGAATCGGCCCCAGATATTCGTCGGGCACCATGATGGTGGCCTTGATCCAAGGCTCCTCGATCTTGTCGACCTTGGTCAGATCGGGCATGTCGGCGGGATTGTGCAGATGCAGCTCCTCGCCGTTGGTCAGATGAATCCGGTAAACCACCGACGGGGCGGTGGTGATCAGGTCCAGATTGAATTCGCGCTCCAGCCGCTCCTGAATGATCTCCAGATGCAGCAGACCCAGGAAGCCGCAGCGGAAACCGAAGCCCAGGGCAGCCGAGGTTTCCGCCTCGTATTCGAAGCTGGCGTCGTTCAGGCGCAGCTTGGCCAGACTGTCGCGCAAATCCTCGAAATCGGCGGCGTCCACCGGGAACAGGCCGCAGAACACCACCGGCACGTTGGGCTTGAAGCCGGGCAAGGCGGTGGCGGCGGGGCGGCGTTCGTCGGTGATGGTGTCGCCCACCTGGCAATCGGCCACCGCCTTGATGCTGCCCTGCATGAAGCCCATCTCGCCCGGATACAGTGCGTCAACCTGCACCATCTTCGGAGTGAAGTAACCAACCGAATCGACCTGATAGCTGGCGCCGGTGGCCATCATGCGGATCTTCTGACCCTTGCGCATGACGCCGTTCTTGATCCGCACCAGATTGACCACGCCCAGATAGCTGTCGTACCAGCTGTCCACCAGCAAGGCCTGAAGCGGCGCGTCGGCGTCGCCTTCCGGCGGCGGCAGGCGCATGGCCAGGGCTTCCAGCACGTCTTCGATACCGATGCCGGTCTTGGCTGAGATCATCACGGCGTTGGAGGTGTCCAGGCCGATGACGTCCTCGATCTGCTGCTTGACGCGCTCCGGCTCGGCCGCCGGTAGGTCGATCTTGTTCAGAACCGGCACGATCTCGTGATTGTTCTCGATGGCCTGATAGACGTTGGCCAGGGTCTGGGCCTCCACGCCTTGGCTGGCGTCCACCACCAGGAGCGATCCTTCGCAGGCCGCCAGCGAACGGCTGACCTCGTAGGCGAAATCCACATGGCCGGGGGTGTCCATCAGGTTCAGCTGATAGGTTTCGCCGTTCTTGGCCTTGTAGGACAGACGCACCGTCTGGGCCTTGATGGTGATGCCGCGCTCGCGCTCGATATCCATCGAATCCAGGATCTGGTCGCGCATCTCGCGGTCCTCGATCCCGCCGCACTTCTGGATCAGGCGGTCGGCAAGAGTCGACTTGCCGTGGTCGATATGGGCAATGATGGCGAAGTTACGAATGTGCTTGAGATCGGTCATCGGTTCTCGGAGTCCAGGGATTTTGCCGGAAGATAGGGGGAAAGCCGCTTCGGAGCAATGATTCTGACGTGCGATCTTCTTCCTTGCGGCGGCGCATTGGGAGTAAAATCAAAAGAAACCCCTCCAGGGAGGGCCATCATGTCCGCACCCAACGAGACGCAAGAACGCGAACCCGGCGATTTGATCCACCAGCGCAACCGTCTCGCGGGCCTGTGGGCCGCCGAGCTGTTGGGGCTTTTCGGACAAGCCGCCCATGATTACGCCCGGGCCGTCATGCATCCCGGCCACGACGAACAGGCCAGTCACGGGGACGACGCCGAAGAAGTGACGGCCAAACTGTCCCACGATCTGGCCGGCCGCGTCGGCATGGCGGAAATCCGCAGCAAGATGGCCCACTTCCTTGAAGAGGCCCGCCATCTGTTCCAGGGCCGGCCCTGATCAGGCCGGTTTTTCCTCCAACCGATCCAACAGCTTGCCCAGCACCGTCAGCAGCCGGTCGATGTCCTGGGGTTCGCTCAAGCGATGACCGCCGGCTTTCACCAGCGTCACCTCGACATCGTCGCCCGCCAGATGGTCGGCCAACCGGATCGCGGTTTCCCACGGCACGCTCTTGTCCTGCTGGCCGTGGATCAGCCGCACCGGGCAGGCCAGCGTGATAGGGGCGTTCATCAGCAGGTGCTGGCGCCCGTCCTCGATCAGATGACGGGTGATGGGCATGGGCGGTTCACCCTCGCAATCGCTGATGGCGACCTGTCCGGCGGACAGCATTTCGCGCTTTTGGGCGTCGGTCATCTCGGCGTAGACCAGTTCCTCGGTGAAATCGGGCGCCGCCGCCAGACCGAGCAGGCCCGCCACCCGGTCGCGCCGCTGCAAAGCCGCCAGCAGCATCAGCCAGCCACCCATGGACGAGCCGACGATCACCTGCGGCCCCTTGGTCAGCACGTCCAGCACCGCCACGGCATCGGATGCCCACAGGCCGATGGAGCCGTCCTCGAAGCGGCCCGAGCTTTGCCCGTGGCCTTGTGCGTCGAAACGGACAAAGGCCTGTCCGCGCCGCTGGCAAAAGTCGCGAACGGCCTGCGCCTTGCCGCCCGTCATGTCCGATCGGAAACCGTGAAGGAAGACGACGCCGGGGTTTTTTCCCTCCAGCCGTTCGTATGCGATTGTCGCGCCGCCGCCGCGTGGTAATATCCCGCCCGAAAAAATGCTTTCCGTCATATCGGTTCTCATTTCCTAAATCAGATCAGGCCGCGCAGTTTCAGCATGTCTACCGAACAACGTGATTACGCCACCCGGCCTCCCGTGGTCCTCCAAGTCCTGCCCTCGCTGGTGACCGGCGGGGTCGAGCGCGGCACCATCGACGTCGCCACCGCCCTGACCGAAGCGGGCTGCACCGCCATCGTCGCCTCGAACGGCGGCCATATGGTGCGCGAGCTGGATCGCATCGGAGTGAAACACATCACGCTGCCGCTGCACAGCAAGAAGCCGTGGGTCATCCGCGCCAACATCGCCAAGCTGGAAACCATCATCCGCGAATACGGCGTCGACATCGTTCACGCCCGTTCACGCGCTCCGGCCTGGAGCGCCCTGAAGGCTTGCGAACGCACCGGCGCCCATTTCGTCACCACCTTCCACGGCACCTACAACATGGGCTGGATGGGGCTGAAGCAGCGCTACAACGCGGTGATGACCAGGGGCGAGCGCGTCATCGCTATCAGCCATTTCATCTCGGACCACATCCAGGCCAATTACGGCATCGACCCGCGCAAGATCCGCGTCGTCCATCGCGGCGTCGACCTGACCAAGTTCGACCCCCACAAGGTCAGCCAGGAACGCATCATCCAGCTGGCTTTGCGCTGGCGCCTGCCCGACGGCTATCCGGTGATCATGCTGCCTGGTCGCCTGACCCGCTGGAAGGGCCAGGCCGTGCTGATCGAGGCACTGGCCGCCTTGGGCCGCCGTGACGTGCGCTGCCTGCTGGTGGGATCGGACCAGGGCCGCACCGATTACACCGACGAACTAAAGTCGCTGGTGGAACGCCGCGGCCTGACCGACATCGTGCATATCGTCGGCGACTGCCAGGATATGCCGGCGGCCTATATGCTGACCGACGTGGTGGTGTCGGCGTCGACCGACCCCGAAGCCTTCGGCCGCGTCATCGTCGAGGCCCAGGCCATGGGCCGTCCGGTGATCGCCACCAGCAACGGCGCCGGACGCGAGAACGTGCTGGACGGCGAAACCGGCCTTTTGGTGCCGCCCACCGATCCCCAGGCATTGGCCGAGGCGCTCAATCAGGTTCTGGCCTTGAATCCGGCCCAGCGCGAGCTGTTGGCCGACCGCTCAATCTCCTTCGTGAAAAAGAATTTCAGCCGCGAGCTGATGTGCGAACGCACCCTGGACGTCTACCGCGAGGTGCTGACCGCCGAACCGTTGCCAGACCTGGAACCCGAACCCGGAACGGTTCAGGAAAACGAGGCCCCGGGCACCGAGACGATTAAGGACTGACGACATCTTGGCGACGCAGCCGCGGATTCTGGTCATCAAGCATTCCGCCCTGGGGGATTTCATCCAGGCGATGGGACCGTTCGCCGCCATCCGGGCGCACCACAAGGACGCCCGCATCACCCTGCTGACCACCAAACCCTATGCCGAGATGGGGCGTATCTGCCCCTATTTCGACGAAGTCTGGACCGACCCCTTGCCCAAGGCCTGGGACGTCACCGGCATGATGAAGCTGCGCCGCCTGCTGCGTTCGGTGAAGTTCGACATGGTCTACGACCTGCAGACCTCGGAACGCAGCAACAGTTATTTCCATACCATGGGCGATCCGCCCTGGTCGGGAATCGCCCATGGCTGCGAATATTTCCACGCCAACCACGACCGCGACCTGATGCATGTCATGGAGCGGCAGACCGAGCAGTTGGCCATGGCCGGCATTCCCGAAACGCCGTCCCCCGACCTGTCCTGGCTGGACGCCGATCTTTCCGCCCTGCATCCGCCCAAACGCTTCGTGCTGATGGCTCCCGGCGGCGCCGCCCATCGTCCGCACAGCCGCTGGCCGTCCGACCGCTTCGCCGCGCTGGGCAACCTGCTGGGATTGAAAGGCATTTCGACCGTGGTGCTGGGCACCCGGCTGGACCACGACGCCATCAAGGTCATCGTCGGCAACTGCCCCACCGCCATGTCGCTGGCCGACCGCACCCCCTTCGCCGTCATCGCCGCCTTGGCGCGGAAAGCCCTGGGTGCCGTGGGCAACGACACCGGTCCCATGCAGCTGATTGCCGCCGCCGGCTGCCCGTCGGTGGTTTTGTTCTCGGCGGAAACCGACCCGGCCGTCTGCGCGCCGCGCGGCGCCGTCGCCTGTCTGCAGAACGAATCCCTGACCGACCTGCCGGTGGAGAACGTGGCCGCCGCCCTGGAGTCCGGCCCCGCCGCCCTGCGCGAGGCGGCATGAGCGGCGTCCGGGACCGCATTCTGGTGATCCGCCTGGGCGCATTGGGCGATCTGATCTATTGCTTCCAGGCGTTCCACGAGATCCGTCAGGCCCACCCCGGCGCCGAGATCGCCTTGTTGGTGCGCAAGCCCTTCGCCGCTTTCGCCCAGGCCATGCCGTGGTTCGACAAGATCATCATCGACACCCACGCCAAGCTGAGCCAACAGAAGGACTGGTGGGCCCAGGTGCGCGAGATTGAGGCTTTCGCCCCGACCCGCATCTACGATCTTCAGGGCAAACGCCGCCAGACCCTGCTGTTCTGGTCGCTGAAGGGACCGTGGGGGCCGGAATGGTCGGGCGAAGCCACCTTCGCCCATTTCGGCCGCCTGAAGCCGGAAGTGACCAAGATGCACTTCACCGACTTCGTCGCCGGGCAATTGCGTATGGCCGGAGTGCCGCCCGCCGGTCCCGCCGACACCGTTTGGCTGGACGCACCCGTCGATCACCTGAATCTGCCCAAACGTTTCGCCGCGCTGATCCCCGGCTGCACCCCCAAGGCCGCCTACAAGCGCTGGCCGCCGGCTCATTACGCCGAACTGGCCCGGCGCATCATGGCCGCTGGCGTGCCTTGCGCCGTGATCGGCACCAAGGACGACCTGCCGGTGGTGGACGCCATCCGCGCCGAAGCTCCCGGCATCCTCAATCTGGCCGGCAAGACCTCCCTGTTCGAGCTGGCCGGCGTGCTGCGCCGCGCCGCCGTCGCGGTGGGCAACGACACCGGCCCCATGCACATGGCCGCCGCCGTCGGCACGCCGACCCTGGCCCTGTTCTCGCAATCCACCAGCCCGCCCTGGTCCCGTCCCCTGGGAGACCACGCCGACTGGCTCAGAAGCGCCAACCTGGACGATCTGGCGGTCGAGACGGTGTGGCAGGCAGTCAAAAGCCTGCCGGGAAGCCCCGTCACTTAAGCATTCCCGCCATCCGCCGGGCATCTCAACATTGACTTGGCGGCTGGAAAGCTTAATGTCCAGCAGTTCCGAAACCTTTTAAGAACGAGCGCAAGTCCATGGTCGCCATTACTCTGCCTGACGGCAGCCTGCGCAATTTCGACGGCCCGGTCACGGGTCTGCAGATTGCCCAGTCCATCGGTTCCGGTCTCGCCAAATCGGCGCTGGCCATTCGCATCGACGGCGTGATGAAGGATCTGGGCACCACTATCGGCACCGACGCCAAGGTGGCGATCGTGACGAACAAGGATGCCGACGCGTTGGAGCTGCTGCGTCACGACGCCGCCCACGTGATGGCCGAAGCCGTCAAGGAACTGTATCCCAATACCCAGGTCACCATCGGCCCAGCCATCGAGAACGGCTTCTATTACGACTTCGCCCGTTCGACGCCGTTCACCCCGGACGATCTGGAAACCATCGAAGCCAAAATGCGCGAGATCGTCGCCCGCGACGAAGCCATCGTCCGCGAGGAGATGGAGCGCGACGCCGCCGTGGCTTTCTTTGAAGGCATCGGCGAGAAGTACAAGGCCGAGATCATCGCCTCGATCCCCGAGGGCCAGCCCATCGGTCTTTATCGCCAGGGTAATTTCATCGATCTGTGCCGCGGTCCGCATCTGCCGTCCACCGCCAAGCTGGGTAAGGCCTTCAAGCTGATGAAGGTAGCCGGCGCCTATTGGCGCGGCGATTCCCGCAACGAGATGCTTCAGCGCATCTATGGCACCGCCTGGTTCGACGAAAAGGATCTCAAGGCCTATCTGACCATGCTGGAAGAGGCCGAGAAGCGCGACCACCGCCGCCTGGGCAAGGAGATGGAGCTGTTCCATCAGCAAGAAGAAGCCGTGGGCGCCGTGTTCTGGCACCCCAAGGGCTGGCAGCTGTGGCGCTCGGTGGAAAGCTATATGCGCCGCCGCCTGGAGCAGAACGGCTATGTCGAGGTCAAGACCCCGCAGCTGGTGGATTTCTCGCTGTGGGAAGCCTCGGGCCATGCCGACAAGTTCTCCGAGAACATGTTCACCATCAAGACCCAGGACGAACGCCATCTGGCCGTCAAGCCGATGAACTGTCCGTGCCATGTGCAGATTTTCCGCACCGGCATCAAAAGCTATCGCGATCTGCCGCTGCGCATGGCCGAATTCGGGTCGTGCCACCGCTATGAGCCGTCGGGCGCCCTGCACGGCATCATGCGCGTGCGCGCCTTCACCCAGGACGACGCCCACATCTTCTGCACCGAAGATCAGATCACCTCGGAAACCGTGGCTTTCTGCGAGCTGTTGAAGTCGGTCTACGCCGATTTCGGCTTCACCGACATCCGCGTGAAATTCTCGGACCGCCCGGTCAAACGGGCCGGTTCCGACGAGTCGTGGGACCGTTCCGAAGCCGCCCTGCGCACCGCCGCCGAGGCCGCTGGCCTGGAGATGACCCTGAACCCCGGCGAAGGCGCCTTCTATGGTCCGAAGCTGGAATTCGTCCTGCGCGACGCCATCGGCCGCGACTGGCAATGCGGCACCCTGCAGGTCGACACCGTCCTGCCGGAACGCCTAGACGCCCATTACATTGCCGAGGACGGCAGCAAGACCCGCCCGGTCATGCTTCATCGCGCCATCCTGGGATCGTTCGAGCGCTTCCTGGGCATCCTGATCGAGCATCATGCCGGCCGCTTCCCGCTGTGGCTGGCCCCGGTGCAGGTGGTGGTCGCCACCATCACCAACGACGCCGACGATTACGCCAAGGCGGTAGTGGCTAAATTGAAAGCCGCCGGATTGCGGGCCGAGATCGATCTTCGCAACGAGAAGATCAACTACAAGGTTCGCGAACATTCCCTGGCGAAAGTTCCGGCCCTGCTGGTGGTCGGCAAGCGCGAAGAAGACAATCAGGCCGTCGCCGTGCGCCGTCTGGGCAGCCAGAATCAAGAAATTCTTGCGCTGGATGAAGCCATCGCTAAACTGGCCGCCGAGGCGACCGTTCCGGGCGCCTGACGAAATACCGATTTTTAGGATCGCGCGGGCCGCTGGGGCGGCCAGCGTGATACTTGTATGTAACAAGCGACAGGAGACTTTACATAGTCAAGCCACCCACACCCGCGCCGAAGGACCGCGACGGCGGTCCCCGCGTCAATAACGAGATCGATTCCCGCACCATCCGGCTGGTCGACGCCGATGGGGAGATGGTGGGCGTCGTCACTCTCCGCGAAGGACTTGAGATGGCCGCCGAGGTCGGACTCGACTTGGTCGAAGTCTCGCCCAATGCCGAGCCGCCGGTCTGCAAAATTCTCGACTTCGGAAAATTCAAGTACGAAGCCCAGAAGAAGAAGGCCGAGGCCCGCAAGAAGCAGAAGGTCATCGAGGTCAAGGAGATCAAGCTCCGTCCCGGCATCGACGACAACGACTACGGCGTCAAAATGCGGGCCATGCGCAAGTTCCTGGAGGAAGGCGACAAGGTAAAGGTCACCCTGCGCTTCCGCGGCCGTGAAATGGCCCACCAGGACCTCGGCGTCAAGGTGCTGGACCGCGTGCGCGAGGAGTTGGAAGATCTGGGCAAGGTCGAACAATTCCCCAAGATGGAAGGCCGTCAGATGGTCATGGTGATTGCGCCGCGCTGACGCGCGCCCCACGATTTGACGCGACCGCGGCCTGACCCCAGGTCTGGTCCGATTTCCGCCGAAAAAGAAAACCCCGCCAGGAGCGATCCCGGCGGGGTTTTCTTTCGCCGGGGCCGGAATGCGACTCAAGCCCTTGCATTTCCTGCCATCCGAGTCTATAAACCTCGCCTCCACGGGTGACTGAGGCCTGGAAGGGCATGCCTTGTCTCCCACGAATCGCTGAAACTCTTACCTGTAAGGAAGCGAAAATGCCCAAGATGAAGACCAAGAGCTCCGCCAAGAAGCGGTTCAAGCTCACCGGTACCGGCAAGGTTCGGGCCAACGTGGCGTTCAAGCGTCACTGCCTGTCCGCCAAGACCTCGAAGATGAAGCGTCAGGCTCGCGGCACGTTCATCGTCGCCGAAGTCGATACGCCGAACGTCAAGAAGTTCTACCTGCCGTACGGAGTTTGATAGATGGCTCGCGTTAAGCGGGGCGTGACCACCCACGCCCGTCACCGTAAGATCATGAAGCTGGCCAAGGGCTATCGCGGCCGCGCCAGCACCTGTTTCCGCACTGCGATCCAGAAGGTCGAGAAGGCTCTGCGTTATGCCTATCGCGACCGTCGCGCCAAGAAGCGCAACTTCCGCAGCCTGTGGATCCAGCGCATCAATGCCGGTGCTCGCATCAACGGCCTGACCTACAGCCGTTTCATGAACGGTCTGAAGAAGGCCGGCATCGAGCTGGACCGCAAGGTTCTGTCCGACATCGCGATCACGCAGCCGGAAGCCTTCGCCTCCCTCGTCGCTCAGGCCCAGAAGGCCCTCGGCGCCTAAGGCGTTGGTTCGGCATAGCTGAACGTAAGGATCAGGGGGTCGTCCGTGGGCGGCCCCCTTTTTCGTCTTTTATAGTCCTCGACTACTCGGGAAGGTCCGATGATCGACTTGGATCAGGTTCGCGCCGACGCGTTGAACAGCATTGCCGCCGCCGGCGACCTTGAAGCCCTTGAGAACTTGCGGGTCTCGCTTCTGGGCAAGAAAGGCTCCATCAGCCTGCTGATGAAATCTCTGGGCGACATGAGCCCCGAGGAGCGCAAGACCGCCGGACAGCAGCTCAACGCCGTCAAGGATGCCGCCGCCGCCGCCCTGGAGGAACGCAAGGCCGTTCTAGAGGCCGCCGCCCTGGACGCGCGCCTGTCCCGCGAGCGCATCGACATCACCCTGCCGGTGCGCCCCGAAGCCCAAGGCCGCGTTCATCCCATCAGCCAGACCATTGATGAGGTTGTGGCCATTTTCGGCCAGATGGGTTTCGCCGTCGCCGAAGGGCCGGACATCGAGGACGATTTCCACAATTTCACCGCTTTGAATTTCCCGCCGGAGCATCCGGCCCGGCTGATGCACGACACGTTCTTCCTGCCGGAAAAGGAAGACGGCTCGCGCCTGCTGCTGCGCACCCATACCTCGCCGGTGCAGGTGCGCACCATGCTCAAGCAGCAGCCCCCCATCCGCGTGATCATTCCCGGACGCACCTACCGTTGCGACTCGGACATGACCCACACGCCGATGTTCCATCAGGTCGAGGGCCTGGTCATCGACAAGAAGACCAACATGGGCCATCTGAAGGGTTGCCTGATCGAGTTCGTGAAGACCTATTTCGAAGTGGACGAAGTGCCGGTGCGCTTCCGCCCCAGCTTCTTTCCCTTCACCGAGCCGTCGGCGGAAGTCGATATCGGCTGTTCGCGTGAAAACGGCGAATTGAAGATCGGCGCTGGTTCCGGCTGGCTGGAGATTCTCGGCTGCGGCATGGTCCATCCCAACGTTCTGCGGAACTGCGGCATCGATCCCGACGAGTATCAGGGTTTCGCCTTCGGCATGGGCATCGAACGCATCGCCATGCTGAAATACGGCATTCCCGATCTGCGCACCTTCTTCGATTCCGACCTGCGCTGGCTCAAGCATTACGGCTTCGTACCCCTTGACGTGCCGACCCTGACCGGAGGGCTCGCCCGATGAAATTCACCCTGTCCTGGCTGAAGCGCCACCTCGACACCGCCGCTTCGCTCGACGAGATTTCCACCCGCCTGACCATGCTGGGCCTGGAGGTCGAAAGCATCGACGACCCGGCTTCACGCCTGGGCGGCTTCGTGGTCGGACACGTGCTGGAAGCCGACAAGCATCCCAACGCCGACCGTCTGAAGCTGTGCAAGGTCGACAACGGTCAGACCGTGCTCCAGGTGGTGTGCGGCGCTCCCAACGCCCGCGCCGGCCTGAAGGTCATCCTGGCCCAGCCGGGCGTGGTCATTCCCGTCACCGGCGAAGCCCTGAAGAAGGGCAAGGTCCGCGACGTCGAATCCCAGGCCATGATGTGCTCGTGGCGCGAACTGCTGATCGGCGAGGACCATGAAGGCATCGTCGAACTGCCCGCCGACAGCCCCGTCGGTGCGCCGCTGACCTCGGTGCTGGATCTCGACCCGCTGATCGACATCGCCATCACCCCCAACCGCGCCGACTGCCTGGGCGTGCGCGGCGTTGCCCGCGATCTGGCCGCATCCGGCCTAGGTACGCTCAAGCCGCTGCCGGTGGAAGCCGTTGCCGGCTCTTTCGACAGCCCGGTGAGCGTGTCGCTGGCCTTCCCCGCCGGCGAAGAAAAGGCCTGCCCGATGTTCGCCGGCCGCTTCATCCGCGGCGTCAAGAACGGCGAAAGCCCCCAGTGGCTGAAGGATCTGCTGACCGGCGTCGGCTTGCGCCCCATTTCGGCGCTGGTGGACATCACCAACTTCTTCACCCTGGACCTCAACCGTCCGCTGCACGTCTTCGACGCCGCCAAGCTGACCGGCAATATCCAAGCCCGCTTCGGCAGGGACGGGGAAAACTTCCTGGCCTTGAACGGCAAGGACTGCGCCGTCGATTCCTCGATGGTGGTCATCGCTGACGACGCCGGGCCTTTGGGCCTGGGCGGCGTTATGGGCGGCGAACCCAGCGGCGTAACTGGAACCACCACCGACGTCTTCGTCGAGGCCGCCTTGTTCGACCCCATGCGCGTCGCCGCCGCCGGCCGCAAGCTGACCTTAGAATCCGACGCCCGCTATCGCTTCGAGCGCGGCGTCGATCCGGCTTTTATCGTCGACGGTCTGGAACTGGCCACCCGCATGATCATCGACCTATGCGGCGGCACGGCTTCCAAGCCGGTCATCGCCGGGGCACCGTCCGCCGATGACCGCAAGATCACCTTCCGTCCCCACCGCGTCGCCCAGTTGGGCGGCGTCGAGGTGGCCGAGCAAGCCATGATCGGCTATCTGCGCGGTCTGGGCTGCACCGTCGAGAAAACCGGCGACGCCTACGCCGTGGTTCCGCCGTCCTGGCGCGGCGACATCACCGCCGAGCATGATCTGGTGGAAGAGGTCATCCGCATCTACGGCTACGACCATATCCCGACCCTGCAGATGCAACGTCCCGACGTCACCCGTCCGGTGCTGACCGCACCGCAGAAGCGGATTATCTGGGTGCGCCGCACCCTGGCCGCCCGTGGTCTGGTGGAAACCGTCAGTTGGTCGTTCATTCCCTCGGCCCAGGCCAAAAGCTTTGGTGGCGGTCAGCCGGAACTGGTTCTGGCGAACCCCATCTCGGCCGAGCTGGACTGCATGCGCCCGTCGCTGCTGCCCAACCTGATCGCCGCATCCGGCCGCAATGCCGACCGCGGCGCCAAGGACGGCGCCCTGCTGGAAATTGGCCCCGAGTTCCCCTCCGACACCCCCGGCGCCCAGCGCAACGTTGCCGCCGGCCTGCGCTGGGGACGGACCGGCCCCCGTCATTGGGGACAGTCTCCCCGCGCCATCGATGCCTTTGACGCCAAAGCCGATCTGCTGGCCGCCATCGCCGCCGCCGGCGGCGTGACGGAAAGCAGCCTGCAAGTGATGGCCGAAGCTCCCGGCTGGTATCATCCCGGCCGCTCGGGCTCCATCAAGCTGGGCCGTACCGTGGTGGCCGTGTTCGGCGAAATCCATCCGCGCATTCTCACCGAATTCGGCGTCAAAGGTCCCCTGGTGGCTTTCGAGCTTTACGTCGACACCCTGCCGCTTCCCAAAGCCAAGGCCACCAAGGCCAAAGCTTTGCTGAAGGTTTCGCCCTTCCAGGCGGTGGAACGCGATTTCGCCTTTGTGGTGGACCGCGCCGTGGCCTCCGACACCCTGGTGAAAGCCGCCAAGGGCGCCGACAAGCAGTTCGTCACCGACGTCGCCGTCTTCGATCTGTACGAAGGCCCGCATGTGGGCGAGGACAAAAAGAGCCTGGCCTTGCAGGTAACGTTGCAACCCGTCGAGAAAACCTTCACCGACGCCGAGATCGAGGCTTTGACCACCAAAGTGGTCGAGGCCGTGACCAAAGCCACCGGAGCCGTCTTGCGCGGCTGACGAACCTTATCTTCGGGAGTATAGTCAGCGCCGGCTCCCTTGAGGGGAGCCGGCGTTTTCTTTTAGGGGGGAGGCCATCAGGCCATGTCGCATCCGGTGCTGACCCAGGACATGCTGGAAATCCTGTCCGATCTTGAAGCCTTCGGCGCCGAACACGACCAACTGATGAGCGAGCGCGGCGGCAAGATGCTCAATCTCGACCGCGCCGCCGCCGAACTGCTGCATTTCCAGGTCGTCTCCGGCCGCAAGAAGCGCGTGCTGGAGATCGGCACTTCCAACGGTTATTCTACCTGCTGGCTGGCCGCCGCCGCCAAAGTCGTCGGCGGCGAGGCTGTGATCAGCATCGAGCGCAGCGACTCCAAACTGGAAAGCGCCTTGAACAATCTGTCCCGCCTGAAATTGGAGAAATGGGCCAGACTGGTGGAAGGCGAAGCCTCGGACGTGGTCCGCCGCCTGGAGGGCCCGTTCGACGCCGTATTCTTCGACGCCGACCGCGTCAGCGCCCCGGAGCAACTGGCCCTGCTCCGTCCCAAGCTGGCTCCCGGCGCCTTGCTGATGTCGGACAACGCCCTATCCCACGCCGAGGAACTGGCTCCCTACATCAAAGCCGTCCGCGCCTTGCCAGGCGTGGTGGAATTCACCATTCCCGTCGGCAAAGGGCTGCACCTGGCGGTGCTGCCTTAATCACACGGCCATCCAGCGCCGCCACCAAGCCTGGAACATCAGCACGATCCACAGATGATGATCCCAGCTACCGCGTCCGGCCAAATGGTCGGCCCAGGCGGCGCGGATTGGTGCGGCTTCGATCAAGCCATGGGCGGCCAAGGCATCCGCGGAAAGCAAATCGTCGGCCCACGCCTTCAACGGACCTCGCAGCCATGCTCCGATCGGCACGGCGAAACCCATCTTGGGACGCTCGATCAAATCCTTGGGGACATAGCGATACAGCACCTGACGCAACAGCCATTTGCTTTGCCCGTCACGCAGACGTTGGACCCGGGGGAGACGCCAAGCCCATTCAACCACCCGATGGTCCAGGAAAGGAACGCGGGCCTCCAAGCTAACCGCCATGGTGGCGCGGTCGACCTTGGTCAGAATATCGTCCGGCAGATAGGTGGCGGCATCGGCCAGTTGCATCCGCTCCACCAAACCGGCAAGACCGTGGGCATAGGAAATATCTTTGCCGCCCACCTTGCCGCCCACCACCAAACCATCGGGCCAGAAGCCGGTCAGGCGGGCATAGGCGTCGTCGCTGTCCCTGGCCGCCAGAATGCCGGCCAGCTTATGCAACTTGTTGCCCAGCAGACGAGGCCGTACGGACCGCGGCAGCATGGAAAAAGCACCGTCCCAACCCTCCGCCGAAACTGACGACAGCACGGCCGCCCCTGCCTTGCGAACCGGGGTTGGCCAACCCAGCAACCGCTCGACCAATGGGGCTTGAACATGGCGGTTATAGCCGGCGAACAATTCATCGCCGCCATCGCCGGACAGGGCCACCGTAACGCTTTTGCGCGTCAACTGGGCGACCAGGAAAGTGGGAATTTGAGAACTGTCGGCAAACGGCTCATCGTAAAAATCCGCCAGTTGCGGAATCACTGCGCGAGCATCGGCGGCGGTGGCCCGAAGATCGGTATGAACCGTTCCCAGATGATCGGCGACGGCCCGGGCATGGGCCGATTCGTCGTAGCCGTCATCGCCGTAACCGATGGTGAAAGTGCGGACAGAGCGGCCGCCAGCGGCCTGCATCAAAGCCGTCACCGACGAAGAATCGACGCCCCCCGACAAAAAGGCTCCCAACGGCACGTCGGAAACCATGTGCTCGCCCACCACCTGACGCAGCAAAGTGTCCAAGGCATCGGTGGCCTCGCGGTCGTCCAGAGCCAGCGGGTCGGCCTGCCCGGCCAGAGCAGCCTTCTGCAGACTCCAATAGTCCTCGATGACCGGCTCCGCGCCTGGCTTCACGGTCAGCAGACAGCCCGGCGGCAGCTTCGAGACGCCCTCATAGATACTGGCAGGAGCTGGAACGTAACCATAGCGGAGAAACCCCGCAACGGCGTTGCGGTCGATGCCGGGCTTGAACCAGGGCAGGGTCCGCATGGCCTTCAGCTCCGAGGAGAACAGCAGCGCTCCATCATACCGGCCCCAATAAAGCGGCTTGATGCCCATGGGATCGCGGGCCAACACCAAAGTACGCTCCTGGCGATCCCACAAAGCCAGGGCGAACATCCCGGCCAGACGAGGCAGCACGGCGCGAAGGCCCAGATGCGCCACGGCCTCCAGCAGCGTCTCAGTATCGGAGTGTCCGCGGAAAACGACGCCCCGCTCCTCCATTTCGGTACGCAAGACAGCATGGTTGTAGGCTTCACCGTTATAGCAGATAACCCAGCGGCCATCCGCCGACGCCATCGGCTGATGCCCCGCCGCCGACAGATCGAGAATCGACAAGCGACGATGCGCCAGAGCCAGCCCCGCCTCACCGTCCACCCACACACCACCGTCATCGGGACCGCGGTACCGGATGGCATCGGCCATGGCTTGGGCCTCGGCTTGCAATTCGGCGGCAGGAGCTGCCCGCAGGAGTCCGACTATACCGCACATAAGCTTAGATTTTCCTAATTGTGACCTATCCGCGCGGAGAGCAGTTCGTTCGCTGAGTGAGAAGCCGCCCAACCGCAACGGTCAGACAAGACTTCGGATCAGTGCCCAAAGCAGCAGTCCAAGCGACCAAAGCATCGCCTCGTCGTCCAGCCTGCCACAGAGCCTTCCCCTTGCGTACTCGTATCGATGCCAGAGCCCGACTATTGCGAAGGATGGAGTCCTGACTCAAGCCCGGCAAAGCACGTGCCACCGTCAACAGCCGCTCTTCCTCCTCGGTTCTCACCAACGCCGTTTCGGGGCGCATAGAGAATTGCTGTTGATGGTGACGTAATTGCAGCAAAGGTTCTGGTAAAGCCGCCAAACAGTAACCATTGGCCAACAGACGCAGATACAACTCATAATCCTGAGCGAAAGAAAAGTCTTCGGAATAGTCGCCCAACACCACCACCGGCTGACGGCGCATCATGATGGTGGAATGAACGAATGGATTGCCACAGGCGAATGCCTGAAGAACGTCGTCGATCTCACTAGGCGGCGATAGATCGCGGGTCTGGAGGCTGCCATCAGGCATTAGGTCAATCCAGCCGCTAGCCAGCAAAGTGACATCGCGGTGAATATCAAGATAGGCTACCTGCCGGGCAAGACGTTCGGGTAAGCAGAGGTCGTCGGCATCAAGGCGAGCCAGGAATTCACCACGCGCCGCAACCACCCCTCGCTTCAAAGATGCGGTGATAGTCAGGGTGCTATCGTTGCGTAGCCGAACCAGCCGGGGATCAGCAATAGTGTCGAGAATAGCGGCTGTGCCGTCCACTGAGGCGTTATCGATGACGATCAGCTCAAAATCTTCAAAAGTTTGCTCCAGAACACTGTCAATGGCATGCCGCAGATATGCTTCGCCATTGAACACCGACATAATGACGCTGACCCGAGGAAAGTTCATATTCAGACCAAGTGGTAAGGAATCGACGGATCACTAGGTGGTAAATCATCAGCTTCGCCAGGGCGATACAGAATGCTGGGGCAGTTAGCAACCAAGGTTAGCGTCTCGCTCAAACATTTGAAGCCGGTCCACAGGCCGGGAGGAATGACCACCATCTTGTAATCGTGAGGCCCCATGTCAATTTCCTGCACCATACCCTTGGTTAGGCTGTCCGGACGGTCATCATACAGCACATAGAGTAGGTGCCCTACGGGAACCGCAACGTTCATAGTCATTTCGTTGTGCCGTTTCCACCCTTTGACTCCGCCAGGATTGACCGTGGAAAAGTAGACCTCGGCAAAGCCTTTGTAGTGCGGATCGTCGGTACGAAGCATCCGCATTACTGAGCCGCGGTCATCCGGGACCCGCTTGAGCCTGATGATCGACACGCCGTCAATCATGATCACGCCCCCATATATTTGGCGATCTGAGCCTCAGTCACAGCGACAGGATCGGCACCGACGCCGACCTGAGCGTACCAGTCCACCGTCTCGGCCACCACCTGCTCGAACGACCAGCGCGGACGCCAACCCAGGGCCGACTTAGCCTTGTCATTATTCAACATCAGCAGTTGCGCCTCGTGCAGGCCGGAAGAGGCAGGGTCGACGATCACCTCGCCATTGCCCCAACGGGTGACGATACCATGAGCCAGAGCCTCAACGGTAAAGACGTTCTCCGCATTGGGACCAAAGTTCCAAGCGCCGCCGATCGTCCGGTCACCCGCCAGTTGCCGAGCCGCCAGAGCCAGATAGCCCGACAGGGGTTCCAGCACATGCTGCCAGGGCCGGGTCGAATTGGGCCGGCGTAGAATGATCGAGGTGCCGCCGCGCAAGGCACGGATGCAGTCAGGAACGATGCGATTTTCAGACATGTCGCCGCCGCCGATGACGTTGCCGGCACGGGCCGAAGCAGCAATCAGATCAGGCCGGGCGCTCAGGAAAGACTCCGCATAGGCGGTGAAGACCAGTTCCGCCGCCGCCTTCGAGGCAGAATAAGGGTCGGCACCGCCCAACTCGTCATTCTCGCGGTAGCCCCAGGCCCACTCCTTGTTGCGGTAACATTTATCCGAGGTAATGAACACAAGAGAGGCTAGGTTCCCGCACAACCGAACCGCTTCCAGTAGATTGGTGGCTCCACCGACGTTGGTATCGAAGGTCACCTTTGGCTCGGCGTAGCTCTTAAACACAAGAGCCTGAGCCGCCAAATGAATCACCACCTCGGGCTGTGCTGCCTTGAAGGCACCGAGCATCGCATCAAGGTCGCGGATGTCGCCGTAAATCTGATTGATGCGCTCTGGTAGACGCAACTGCTCGAACAACGGAGAATCGGAAGCCGCTGGAAGAGCAAAGCCAGTAACCTTTGCCCCCAGTTCCAGCAGCCAGGAACAAAGCCAACTACCCTTGAAGCCGGTCGAACCGGTCACCAGGACGCCGCGGCCTTTAAAAATGGACAGGTCTACCATTTACGCCACGGGGCCTTGTCGGCATTCCACAGCTCGTTCAACAGAGAATAGTCGCGGTAGGTATCCATGCACTGCCAGAAGCCGTCATGCCTGTACATCATCAACTCGCCGTCCCGAGCCAAATTACGCATGGGGCCGGTCTCCAGAACCTCGTCGGCACGGGTCGGATCCAGATAGTCCAGTACTTTGCGCGAACAGACGAAGAAACCGCCAGAAATGCGGCCACCCGTGGCCTGGGGCTTTTCGTTGAATTCAGTGATCTGACCGATATCGTTGGCCTCCAGTTCGCCGAAGCGCCCTGGCGGACGCACGCCGCACACGGTCATGGCCTTACCATGGACTTTGTGAAACTCCACCATCTTCGCCACGGGCACGTCTGAGACGCCATCGCCGTAGGTCAACAGAAAATATTCATCCTTACCTATGAAGCGCTCGATCCTTTTCACGCGCGAACCAGTCAGACTCTCTTCGCCGGTATCAGCCAGGGTAACGCGCCACTCTATATCCTCGTGGAAATCCTCATGAGTGATCTCGCCGCCCTTAGCGAAGTCGATGGTAAAGGTACTGATGGTTTCCCGGTAATGCCGGAAGAAATCCTTGATCACCGCTCCCTTGTGCCCCAGGCATAGAATAAAGTCCTGAAAACCATCGGCAGCATAGCCACGCATGATATGCCACAGGACAGGGTAATTGCCAATCGAGATCATCGGCTTGGGAATTTGATCAGAAACGTCGCGGATACGCGTGCCCTTGCCACCGCAGAGAATGACTGTCTTCATAGGAAGGGATCGCCAGAAGCGCTCCATAAAAGTTGAGATTCTGAGATTGGCTCAAAAACAGGGGGAAATCAACTCTCAGCGCATGGCTCTAATCGACGCAGCAGCACCGCAACGTCGATTGCCCCAAAGGATCGCGTGATAATCCGGCGCAAAGCCTCCGTTTGATCAGTAGCGGGTTCAATCAGCACGCTGTCCAGCACACGCAGCAACTCATCGACCGTTCGCACCTGGAAGGCCCCGCCCTCGACCATGGTGTCCAGATCAAGTCGCGCCTCGGCCCCAACATGTACTAAAGTACGACCGCTCCAGCCGGCGTCAAAGGCGGCAGCGGTGTTCTCATATAGAATTATGTGGCTTTGGCCGAGCAGATCTTTCACGCTCAAAGGACTATAAACTAGGTGAGATAAATCGCAGTGGCCATAGCAGCTGACCGCCTCTTTCAAGATCTTACGGAAGTGCTCGTCAGCCAACGGATGGAAATTGATGGTCAGAGAGACACCCGACCGACCGCTGGACGCCTTTACAGCTTTAACGCACAGTTCGATGGACTCGGCCAGATTGATGCCGGTGCAGCATAATAGTCGCCAGTTTCCGTCCCAGTCTGGCATGGGAACATTGGCCATGCGGCCATATCGCAGGGCGCCGATCATCTCCAGCCGCTCGGCCGGAAAACCTAGATTGAGAAACTCATCCCGCCATTTGACTCCCAACGCCATAAACAGATCTGGAATATGATTGGCAGCGATATCTTGATCCGTGGGCAGATAGCTAACATCCAGCCCCGGAAAGGGAGCATGCATAACTGCCACCGTCTGGCTATCCGCCAGATAACAACGCACACCCCGGGTCAAAGTCTTCTCCCAGGGATGATTCTCGTACAAATAGACGACGAAACGAGGGGCGAGACCAAGCCGCTTCATGCCTCGTCCAACATTGCGCAAGGTGGCAGCATAGACCGCCGCACCCCGTTCTGCCTGTCGGGGAATTTCGAAACGGACCGCATCGGCCAGCAACCCGGCTTTGCCCCGCAAAAGACGACGGCAGCGACCCGACAACAGCAGCGCTTCGGTCAAGGCACGCAACACATCACCGATACCGACCAAATCCTCGACAAACACAGCCGGAGCCCCGCTGGCCAGAGTTGCCTCAGCGATTGCCCGGAACGGAACCACCCACCAGATGGGCTTGGCAAGGAAAGCCAGGACATGCCCGGCCCGCGCCAATTGCCCTGGAAGCTCACCCAGAAATGCATCTTGTTGCAGATGTCCACCGGCAAAGGTTTCAGGCCGGGTCCAGGCGATCATCATCACGTCAGCCCGCTGCAACGCCTCCAACGGCAGGGGATGTCGCCAACGCAATTTCCTCAGGATCAAAATCCGCTGCAGGAAACGAAGGGCTGCAAACGTGTTCTTACGCAGAGCCCGCATTCGCCAACGCAAAGCCCAACACCATCCTCGAACTCGTTCGGCTAGTCCCGGCGTCGCTCCTGGACGTTCCCAACCTACGGCTAAGCCTGCCGCAATCATCCGCTGATATAGAAATCGGCCGAACGCTTCGTCAGCCACCAGAAGATGACACCCATCCTTGGTCAATATATCGTCAATCATCCGCAATCGGGCCGCCGTCAGCAGCACATCCGACGAATTGGCGTTACGCTCGCCCAAAGTACTGGCTTCCCACCAAACCTCGTCACCTTCGGATAGACCTAATGAGCGATCCAAGTTGCGGTAGTCGTCTCGAAGAGCCTTTGCGGCTTGGGCAACCCGTTCGGCCACCGGCCCGTCCCGCCAACTCGGCGGCAGGACTTCCCGCAATGCCAGCCAGCTCAAATAATCGTTGGAGACGAACCATACCGTCGCTTGTGACCAAGCGGCGGCTAGTTTTATCAAACGAGTTGAATCCAGCCTTTGCGGATTGCAAATGACCAAAGAGACGCTCAGGACATCACCCACAAGTCACGCGGCAGACGAAGGTCAAGGTGAGGTAAATCTTTTCCGACTCCCTTGGTCATAACCACGACTGTGAACACCACCCGGTCAATCTGCGTGGCACAGTAGCTAAAACCGGTCCCCAATGCCCGTAGGCCACTAAATCGTTAGCATCGGGAAGAGATGTCAGCATAACAAGGGCGTCGACGATATAAAACCACATAAGGCACGGTCTCATCGGTTTCCTGATCCATCTCACTAGTGAAAGAAAGATACTGATAGCTCTCTCCTATCGAGGTCAACGATCAGCCAAGCGTCAGTCGCAGCGAGATGACGAATCTCCCCCCCCCCCCCGGAGCGACCAGATCCCAGCAACGATCAATAATGGCGCGGGTTTCTACGCTCCAGTCAGCGCAGCTTAATGAAACCACCATGTCGTAGTTCGAGCGGCCCAACCCATCGGTCTTCAGAATGTCGGAGCAAGACAACGAGGCGCTTTCAGGCAGCCCCACCAAGCTGCGGCCTCCCTCGATGGCGGGATTGTTGATGTCGGCTCCGGTATTAAGAGCCATGGTCGAATACTCCGCCCCCGGCTTCGGCGATGGCCGAAAAAACCCAACGTTCCGAAGGATAGAACTGGTCCCAGCTTCAGCGATTATCCTTGAAGAATGCTGCAAGCTTAGAGGTATCATAAGGCGTCGCGCTCGTCATCATGTCCTCTTAGAACTTGCAGCTGCCAAAAGTATCGGGTCGCATCAGCTGCTGGCGAAGAAACTGAGCCAGGATATGCATCAGCGATTGGTGCATATCTTCGATCACACCATAATTGTTGGCTGGAACATGAATGTTCACATCCGCCAAGGCAGCGCTACGACCACCTTCGAAACCGGTCAGAGCAATGGTCGCCATACCGCTGTCCTTGGCCCATTGGACCGCACGGACGATGTTTTCGGAATCACCGGACGAACTGATGCTTATCAGCAGATCGCCGGGTGCGGCCAAAGTGCGCAATTGATAGGCGAAGATATCCTCGTAGCCGATATCATTGCCGATGGCCGTGATTATCTCTAGCTGGGCGCTCAGGCTGACCACACGAGGGCGGCGATCCGTCCCGGTCTGGATGCCTTTGACGAAATCGCAGAAAAGATGGTTGGAGATGGCCGCAGAGCCACCATTGCCGCAAACATAAATCCAGCGTCGGCCATCAATGACGGCGGCCAGCAGCTCGGCGGCTTGAGCCAGTAACTGGGAATCGATTGCCGCAGCCGCCTTGTCTATTTCCTTGAAATAGTCGCTCTTGAACGAGCCGATGTCGGCGTAACGCCTATTGGGAAACAGCAAGAGACCCCCTGAACGATTGTAAAAATTCCAAGAAATACTGTTGCATCAAAGATGCGAACTGGTCATCCGCAGCATATGCATCCTTGAAAACCTGTGCTTGCCGGTTCGGCAAGATCAGTGTGGCACTGCCGCTGCCGACGTTCTTTTTATCTTTGGACAACGCTGCCATAAAAGGCTGCAAAGGAACAGGCGTTCCGATATAGGGCCGAGAATTGCGGGCGAGAACGGGGTGCATCCGCCTGAAATTTTCCTCGGAACCGACATTCAGTTTCCAGGCCGTCCAGTTGGCCATGTCCATGCCGATGGTGACGGCGATGCCGTGGGGAATGGCGAATTCGGTCGCAGCCTCGATCGCATGGCCGAAGCTGTGACCATAATTGAAGACAAGACGGGGGCCGCGGTCAAACTCGTCGGTCTCGATATAGCCTTTCTTGATCTCCAGGGACCGACGGATGGCCGCGATCATGGCGGGGCGGTCATTGAAAAGCTGGTCGTAATCTGCCGCCAGGGTGTCAAACGCCTGAGGTCCGGCGATGACGTGCACCTTCAGCATTTCGCCAATGCCAGAGCGGATGCAGTCTTCATCCAGGGTCGACAGGAAGTCGGTGGAAATGGTGATCTGACGCGGAGGCGTGAAGGTGCCCATGATGTTCTTGGCATCGCCGCAGTTGATGCTGCTTTTCGAGCCGATGCAGCTGTCAGCCTGAGCCAGAAGAGTGGTGGGGAAAAATTGCCAATCCACACCGCGCAGCATGGTGGCGGCCAAAAAGCATGCAATGTCTTGAATGACGCCGCCGCCGATGGCGACCAGATGATGGTCGCGGCGCAGTTTGCGGCTGACCAGCTTTTCCACATAAGCCGGGAACCGCTCCAGCGACTTGGCGCCCTCGTTCGCTTCGATCAGCAGTACATTCGGCGAGGCCAGGATGTTTCCCATACGGTGGCGGTAAAGCTCGGCCACCTTTGAGTCGATAATGAAGTGAGCCTGGTCGGGGACGGAGGCATTCACACGGTCCAATCCAGCTTCATCGAAGTGGACGCTATAGGGACCGGTGTGGCTTTCGATAACCATCTGGTCAGACACGTGTGAAGCCTCCGTCAATGGCGATGTTCTGGCCGGTTATGAAGGTGTTTTCCGGCCCAGCCAGCCAGGCTGCGAAGGCCGCGATTTCTTCGGGGTATCCCAGGCGACGGATGGGAACCTGCGCCACAAGATCGCGGATTCCATCCTCGCCAAGAACGCGGCGGGTCAATTCGGTGTCGATGAAGCCGGGGGCGATGCAGTTGACCATGATGCCATCGCGAGCCACCTCGGCCGAAAGCGCCGCTGTCAGACCATCGAGGGCGAATTTCGAGGTGGAATAACTGCCGCGATGCTCTTTCGACAATTTGCCGAAAATCGAGGAGACATTAACGATCCGCCCCCAGCCGCGTTGACGCATCGAGGCGAGTACGGCGCGGCAGAGCATCATCGGTGCCGTGACATTGACCTGCTGAATGCGCAGAAAGTCTTCGGTAGAAATCTCGGCGAAAGGCGCGATTTTATTGATGCCGGCGTTATTGATCAGGATGTCGGCATTCGACTGCGCTAGGTCGTTGGCAAAATCCTGGGCAGCAGCCAGATCCGACAAATCGACGGCGCGATAGTCGGTGCCCACCGGCCCTGAGCCATCGGCAGAGGTTCCGGTAACCACGACTCGGGCACCATCAGCCATCAGCCGCTCGGCCATGGCTCTACCGATGCCACGGGTTCCACCCGTAACATATGCCAGCTTACCGTCTAAAGGGCGCTGCATGGCCTACTTTCCTTCGAAATCCGTCAATCATGTACCGTTTGCCGTCATGCCGGTTGCGAGACAGGGAGCGGATCCTCCGCATTGTCCAAGCCATCGATAGCAGCCAGTCCCATCGCCAGCACGGCTTCTGCCGCACTTCCACCCACGTGGGGTGTGCAGAGGAAATTCGGCAGCGCGATAAGCTCCATATCCTCTGGCGGCTCCTGGGCGAAGACGTCGAAGCCGGCACCGCCAAGATGGCCCGATTTTAGGAGCTCGCGCAGGGCAACTTCGTCCACCATGCCGCCACGGGCGCAATTGATCAAAATGGACCCAGGGCGCATCGCCTGCAACCGTTCGGCCGAGAACATTCCTTTCGTGGACTCCTCCAGCGGCAGATGGATGGTGACGATGTCGGCTGCCCCCAGCAGGCACTCCAGGCTGACGGCCTCAATGCCATAGGCCTGGTAGAAATCGGGAAAATCCCGGATATCATAGGCCAGCAGTCGGCAGCCGAAGACCCGCAGCAATTGGGCTAAATCCTTGCCCACATGGCCACAGCCGACGATGCCCACCGTGCGCTCCGACAGCTGCCGGCCCATCAATTGCTGCCATCCGCCGGAACGGATAAGCGCCTGTCCCTGGGGAATATGGCGCAGCAGGGAAATCATCATGGCGATGACCAACTCGGCTACCGAGCGGCGATTGACGCCTCCGGTCCAGCCCAGCTTCTTGCCTAACCGGCTCATGGCCTCAAGGTCGATCATGTCCAGGCCAACGCCGTATTTGCCGATGACCTGCAACTCGGGCAAGCGGCTGAGGACCGATTCGTCCAAGCGCTCCAAAGCCGTGATGGCCTTGTCATGCCCGGACAGAAAGGCCACCAGCTCATCGCCCTTCAGCGATTTTCCTTCGTCGTTAAAAGTAACCTGGGAATAACGCTGCAACAGCGCCGCCCGCAATTGCGGATGACGGGAAAACGACCGGGATGCCACGGCGACCCGACAGCTGGCGTCAGCAGTCACGCTCAGTATTTCCCCCACAGCGGGTCATCCTTCATCACCGTCTCGACCAGGCCGATATCGCTGGGGCTATCCACCGAGAAGCTGGGTCGGTAGGGATAAGGCGAAATGTGCTGATGATAGCCGTGATCATAGAGGCGATTGGAATCGCAGGCTTCTTTGATTTCAAGCGGGGACGGCGGCAGCTGGGTGAACAGCTTCAGGAAGTGCCAGCGGAAACCAAAAATACCATAGATGCGCTGCGCGCCAAGTTCGGGCGAGAAGCTTTTGCAATAAGGCAAAGGCTGGCGCGAGGTGTAGAGCACCCGATTCGACAGGTCGTGAATGATCTTCAGGATGTCGGGATTGCGGTATTGGGCTTCGTCAACGATGCCCATGGCCAGGATGGTGCCGTTCACATCGCGGCGCTCTTCCATCGGCTTGATAGTTGCGGCGATCATGTCCGGATGCATCATCGGTTCGTCGCCCTGAACGTTCAGTACGATGTCATCGTCGGCAAGTTCGATTCCGCATTTGGCTGCGGCCTCAGCCACGCGATCCAGCGCCCGCGTATGCTTGTCCGAGGTCATGATCACCGGATAGCCCTTGGATTCGGCGAAGGCGCGGATTTCTTCGTCGCATGTGCAAAGCGCCAGCACATCCCAGCGAGGGAACATCTTAGCACGCTCGAACACATGCTCGATCATCGGGCGGCCGAAAATAGGGAACAACGGCTTACCAGGGAAACGGCTGGCTCCCATGCGGGCGGGAACGAGCCCGATAATCTTGCTCATCAACGGAACTCCAGAACGGAATCAGGAACTGTGTCGGTAAGGGCCCATTTATCGCGCCACTCTGAGTCAGCACAATAAATTCGATAAACCAGACGCATGGTTTCCAGGGCGTCGTTCGAGGAACCAGCCTCAATGAGGCCGTCCTTGAGTACGGCGTCCGCGAATTCAGCGATCTCAAGAGCCCAGGATGGGTCAACGTTGTAGCGAGTGGTCTGTTCCTTGGGGTCGCCCATGTCGTCCCCGCCAGCCCAAACCACCGTCAAGGTCTCGGCACCATAGCTCTTCGAGCCGGACAGAATGCCCGACAGGATGAGAGCGCCCTTTTCCAGGGTGATTTCTAGATTGAAGCGGTGCCGCCATTGAGTCGCCGTCGAATGCAGCATGGCAACCACGCCGGTTTCCGAGCGCATCAGCGCATAGGCGTTGTCTTCCACATCGTGATGCCAAAAGTCGTTCGAGATGATGCTTCTGACGTCGCGGAATTCGCCGCCGAACAGGCGCATCAGGTCGACCATGTGAATGCCCTGGTCAAGCAGGATACCGCCACCGGCCAAAGCCCGCTCGGTTCTCCAATCGGAATGCGCGCCAAAGCTGATGAACTGCGACTTGCCGTAAACCCCGCGCATGTTCAGAACCCGGCCCAGATCGCCGGATTTCAGCATACCCAGCGCTTCGCGCACCGACTGATGGTAACGGTGATTGAAGCCGTATTTCAGCTTCAGACCAGGGCACGAAGCCTCGCAAGCGACGACCCGGGCAATGTCAGCGACATCACGGCCCGGCGGCTTTTCGCAAAAGACATGCAGGCCCTTCTCAAGGCCAACGCAGGTCACTTCGGCCGCCACATCGTTGGACAAACAGACGAACAGACAGTCGAGGTTTTCGCTTTCCAGCAGTCGCCTATAGGACGGATAGTAGCGTAAACCATCCGGCAGCGTTCCATCGGCCTCGAAATTGCGGTCACAGACGGCCACCACGATCATATCGTCGCGCTGGTCGATGAAATGGCGGCGGCGTTTGCCGACCACTCCATAACCGGCAATGCCGACCCTCAAAGCCACCATCACACACCCTCCGGGGTACGATATAATGACGCCAGAGCTTCGTCGGGACGACCCAGCCGTTCCGACTCGTCGCTGGCGGCAACATCCACCCAGCTGCCTAGTTCATCGGCGCGATAGAAGGCACTGAGCAGACGGATGGTGTTTTGGTTGTCTTCGCGACTGACGGGATAGGGGGTAGCGTTGTTCATGGTCTCGGAAATGTTCCGATAGATCTCACCATGGCCCAAGCCATAAACATTGCCGGAAAAATCTTCTGAATTGGCGGCGCAGGCCTCGGGATCGGGCGTAAAGATCTGCAACTCATTGACGGCGATCCCACCCAGCTGCGCCAGTCCCTTGGAGCCGACGATGCTCAGCGAAGCTTCATAATCGATGGGCCGAGCCGCCGTTGTCACCTCCAAGGTGCCGACAACGCCCGAGGGATAAGCGAAGGTGCCGACGACAGTGTCTTCCACTTCGATCTCGGCGCCCAGAGTTCGCATGGTGGCGTTGACCCGCTCGACCTCGCCGCCCAGATAGCGCAGCAGGTCGATATGGTGGATACCTTGGTTGGTCAGCGCGCCGCCGTCCTGGGCGAAAGTGCCGCGCCAGGGGGCCATATCATAATAACGTTGCGGACGGCACCAGCGGGTGCGGACGGCGATCAGGCGAATATCGCCCAACTCGCCATCGACGATGGCCCGCTTGACGCGCTGGACGGCCTTATTATGACGGTTCTGGAACACCGGAAACAGCTGCAGTCCCAATCGCTCAGCCGTGTCATAGGCTTCCTTTAACTGGGACGGCCTCATGAAGGTCGGCTTCTCGACCACTACATTCTTGCCCCAGCGGGTCAACACTTCCATGGCATGTTCGTGATGCATACCCGATGGTGTGATCACCGAGACCATGGAAATTTCGGGATGATTCTGCAACATGGCGCGGTAGTCGGTGTACCAGGGCACTCCGAATTCCTCGCCATAGGCACGGGCCTTATCGGCCAGCAGATCGCAGACCGCTCCCAGTTCGACGCCGTTGGCTGCCTGGATCGAGCGGGCGTGATGCCCGGCGATGCGTCCGCAGCCGATCAAGGCGACACGAATGGAATTCGGTTTGTCTTGGCTGGACATACTCACTCACGCTCCTGAATCGTGGCACTGATGCGTGCGATGATCGGCTCGAAAATTTCCAGTGTGGTAGACGAAAAGCGACTAAATCCCTTCAAACAGGGATCAGCGAAATCTTTGCGGTAAAGCACTATGTCGGCCAAGGCCACATGTACTGCTTCGGCCTTCTCACCAAAAGCCACATGCAGGAAATTGCCATGCCCGCGCAGGATCCGCAGACCCAGGGCCTCCATGGCCCCCAGGAAGCGATCCTTACCGTCGAGCAAACGATGGACCGAGGCCAACATCGCATCCTGATGGTCGAGAAGCCGCTCGAAGGCGAAGACTGCGACAGTGTTGCATTCATACATTGGGCGTACTTTGTGCAGCAACGTCGCCACCTGGGGCGCAGCAATGGCGTAACCCAAGCGCAGCCCGGCACAACCCCAGGCCTTTCCAGTGGAGCGGGCGACCACAAGATGCGGCGCCTCGGCGATCCAGGGCACCACCGTCTTGTCGTAGAAGGGATAATAGGCCTCGTCCACCAGGATCAGCGAGCCGGCTTGGCCCGCGGCGGCGATGATAGCGCGAAAGGCGTCTTCGGCGAAAACCGTGCCGGTCGGGCTGTCAGGATTGGGAATGCAGACCAACTTGGGAGACAAACGCAAGATTGCTGCAATCACGGCCTGGGGATCCAGATACGGCCCCTTGTTCGAGGGCTCGTAGTCAAGCTCATGCACCTCGGCGCCGTACATCCGGGAATAGACCGGATACATGGCAAAGGTCGGCTTAGTAATCAAAACCCGGTCGCCCGCCTCCACGAAGGCCTCGAAAACGCTGCGGATGACACCGTCCGAACCCGCGGCCAGCAAAAGATTCTTCGACTCAACCCCCAGGCTGGTCGCCAGCTTAGCGTAGAGGGCGGCAGTTTCCGGATAAGTGAAATAAGCCTCGGCCGGCAGAGAGCGTATGACGCTGGTCACCACCCCCGACAAAGCAGGATCGATGTTCTCGTTCTTATCCAGCCACAGCTTGGCCGGATCGCGAGACTGCCCAACGGTCCAGTCTGGCCGCGTTAGTTTGGGGTTGCCTACCGCTGCCCGGGGGTGCAGATAGCTAGACATTAGAGGCTCCCTGTAAAATGAGGACCGGCTCAAAAGACAGTAAGGCCAGTGCATCTTGCTTAATCCAGCACTCCTTGATTTGCAACGGCTATGTCAGGCATTTTCCGGCGCCCACACTGGTTCGGTGTCGTCACAAATATCCAACCCCTGCTGAGCGATCATGTGGGCATAGAAGCCTTTTTGGGCGATTAGGGTCGTGTGAGTTCCCTCCTCAATGACCCTGCCGTTGCGCATAACCAGAACCCGGTCAGCTTTGACTATGGTAGACAGGCGGTGGGCTACGACAATGGTAGTGCGGCCTTTGCTGAAGCTTTCAACCGATTTTCGGATGGCGTTTTCCGTGACTGTGTCGAGCTGGCTGGTGGCTTCGTCCAGAATTAGGATATCGGGGTCGGCCAGAATAGCCCGAGCAATGGCGATGCGCTGTTGCTGGCCGCCGGACAGGGAAACACCGCGTTCACCCAGTTTGGTGTCATAACCTTCAGGCATGTCGTCGATGAAGTCGGCGGCCGAGGCTCGCTGAGCAGCCTGGATCACATCCTCGCGCGGGATGTTAGTCTGACCAAAACAAATATTGTTATAAACCGTATCGTTAAAGATCAGCGTGTCTTGGCTAACCACTGCGAGGCGGCGACGCCAGCTCTTGATATCCAGGTCCCGCAGATCAATCCCGTCGGCAAGCACCCGCCCTGCGACTGGATCGTAAAGTCGGCATACCAGCGACAGCACAGTCGATTTCCCGGCGCCAGACGGACCGACCAGCGCCACCATCTCCCCTTTGCGGATGGTAACGTCGAAACCGTCGATCAGCAGACTGCCGGAATTCTCATAACTGAAACTAACCTTTTCAAAAGTCAGGGCCGTCTGAAACGGTGCGGCGAGCATGGGCCCCGAGGCCTGGCGGCGGTCCAAAATCTCACAGTTCAGGGCGCGCAGTTGTTCAAGGGCGTCCAAATCCTTAATGACTCGGCTGCGCGAGGTGTGAATGGCCGTCACCGGCCCCAACAGGCGGGACAGAACAAACAGGAACAGTAAAAGGTCGGCAACCCAGCCTGTTTCCTGCTCCCCATGCATCGTAGCTACGCCGAAGAGCATCGAGCAAATAAACAGTCCAGTGGCCATCGCCAGAAAAGGATATGATGCCTGAGATACCCAGGCTGTTCGACGCTGTGCTCCTACCAGATTACCCAAAGCGGCGCCGAATTTTCTCTCCATAAAGACTTCTGCCGTCGACAGCCGGATCATTTTCATACCCAGCACAGACTGATGTATGATGTTGTTCAGGTTAGTCTGTGCCTCTGTTTCAGCAATACCGGAGCGTCGCAGGGGGCCACTGGCCGCGGCCCGCAAAATTAACGAGGCAATAACGACGAATAAAATAGCTGCGAAGGACAGTCGCAATGACATGATCAACATCATCGCACCGTAGATGCCGAATAGGAAAATATTCCATATAATGTTGGCCATATCAGTCAAAAGCTGGGTCGAGCGGGCTTGCCAAGCCCCAAGCCCGTTCATCAACGTACCAGCATCTTTGCTATTAATAAGAGAAATCTCAGCAGCCATCAGCGCCGAATAGCTTTCCATACTCATGCGGCGGAGCATGTTCAAAGGAATCAGCGCACCCAACACGCAGACAGCATATTGCAAGAAACCGCGCACGACCAATACACCACCCAAGCTGGTGGCGACCCACTCCATGCGCTGGCTCGGACCCATGCTGTTAAGGAAAGCGACAGCTCTAGCTGGGATCAACACACTAGTTCCCATGCTTTGCTGCGATTGAAGAATCGGAACCAGCATAGACACGCTGAGGCCTTCGGTAAGCGCACCGACGATCGACAACACGATGAAGACCCCAAAAACAGCCTGCTCCTGCCTGATCATGCCAAGACAAATGACCATGAACCGCCAGTATTCGCACGTCTTGTCAATCAATGACGAAGCAATACTCATAAAACTCAACTCCAGTTCATGCCAATCTATTAGGCTTCATCTATAGCAGATGATGCTGTATTTCCAGAAGATACAGCATCTCATTGAATGCGCACGGGTATTCGCGTGAATTTGCATGCTCTTTATTTTTCGAGATAGCTGGACAGTCATCTTAAGTCACAGATTGAGGTTACTCCCGCCCCCCCGATAGACACCCTCATAATTGATTGGAAGCACAGAAAAACATATTTGAAAGGATTTTCAGACAGGACTTTATCTGAGAAAATGAAAATACAGTAATGTAACATAATAATTAACATTCTCTCTAATCATACAGAAAAACTCAACTGACAACACACATCAACGGATAACTAGCAGAAGGAAAATAGAATAGACCGATGTACGCTAGACCTAAGGTATCTACTGAAAATTCTGGATAAAAACTTAACATATCAGATAAGACCTAGCCTTTTGCGCCGAGTTCTCATGGGAATGATCCGATAACCCACCATTTTCTCGTTTAAGCTTATGAATGGAGCATCGCCCTCGCCAAATTCACGAGATTTAGCCTTCTTGAAACGATGGACCCGCGCCTTACCGGCATTATGGCGATAGCTTGTGCCATCGGAAAGTCTCGCTATTACTCGCGTGACTTTGCTTCGCTCTGGCGAACCATCTCGGTGATTTCACAAATGCCCACCTCTTTGCTAAACGGCTCAAAACCGTCAAGGCTTCACACTCTACGAATAAATTCTCAAAATTTACGCAACTAAACTAAAATGGCTCTATACAAATCTGATCCGGCAAATAACAAAACTGAATATTTATATCTTGAGAGAATAAAATAATTTCTATTTATTTATTAAAAATCAACGAATCTATGGATTAATAACTTTCCATATTATCTCTGCTTGAGACCAATCTTCCTGGGTGTCGATATCCTGAACTCGCCAACGCGGCAGAATGACTGGCGTAGCATTTTCGCCAAACACCGCTTTACCGGCCTCCCATCCTGCACCCGTGGCCCAATAAAACTGCCCGGCGTCATGGTATGCTTCTTCCAAATCTTGCGAACGCGTATGGAGGTATTCCGGCTGAAACAGCATAATACCTCCACCCGGCAATTGTCGAAAGGCACGTTGGATGGGAAAAGCGAAAGTTGTCGCTGAAAAAACCAAATCCCATCCCCCATTAGCAAATACATCCCAGCCCCGAACCAGATCCTGCGCCAGAACAAACGGGGCCGTGGCATAGATGCAGCAGATAGCATCAACAGTCCACCCGCGCTCACGCATCCAAGCCGCCGCATGAGCGACGACCGCTCCCGTATCGGAAAAATCATCGGCCAGTTCAGGCGGGCGGATGAATGGCACCTCACCGCCCCATTGGCAGGCGATGTCAGCAATCTCATTATCATCGGTAGAAATGATGATGTGATCGAAAATACCGCTGTGCCGGGCCGCGAGGAGCGGGTGGGCTAGCATTGGCTTGTCGCCAAAATGACGGATGTTCTTGCGAGGAATGCGCTTGCTTCCGCCGCGCGCAGGAATAACCGCGACTTTCATGTCAGACAATCCCTAACAGTCGCAGCAACGCGCTCGACGTCTTCGTCCGAAAGATCGGGGAAAATTGGCAATGAAAGACAACCGCCATAATAATATTCGGTCACAGGAAAGAGTTCGGCATCATATTTCTGACGACGGGCATAGTAAGGTTGGCGGTAGACGGGGATATAATGCACCTGTGTGCCGATTCCGTGCTCAGCCAAACGGGTCATAACAGCACTTCGGGTCAATCCTAGGGTGGCCCAATCCGCATGAATCAAATAGAGATGCAATCCAGAGCGAGCCCGTATCGTCAACTCCGACTGCAATAGCGCCACATGAGGGAGACCACCAAGTTGCGAATCATAGGCCAGTGCGATTTCCCGGCGACGGGATATGAAGCTTGCAAGCCGCGTCAATTGCGACAAGCCCAAAGCCGCTTGGATATCGGTAAGGCGATAGTTGAATCCCAAGGCCTGCTGCTCGTAATACCAGGGCGCGGGAATCCCTTCTTCGTTGAGAGGTGTTTCCAGAAACTCTGCAGCTTTCTCGATTCCATGATTACGCAACAGGCGCAGGCGACGGGCAAGCTCCGGATCGTTGGTGACGATCGCTCCACCTTCACCGGTAGTGATCGGCTTGACGGGATGGAAGGAGAAAACTGTCATGTCGGCAAAGTCGCCACAGCCGACCGGCCGACTATTTGCATAGTCGGCGCCCAAGGCGTGGCAGGCATCCTCAATCACCAACCGCTTGCCAGCCAGCCGACGAATACCTTCGCTATCAGCAGGCAACCCAGCGAAATCCACGGGAATGATCACATCGGTATCGGTGTGGCGCAAATAAGCATCAAGGGAGGCTGTTCCCATCCCCAGGCTGATCGGATCGATATCAACTAGATCAGCCTCGCCACCACAATAGAGCAGACAATTAGCCGATGCTACAAAAGTCAAGGCCGATGTAACACCGCGCCGCCCCGAAGCCACCCCGGCGGCCAGACAGGCCAGATGGAGACCAGCCGTCCCATTGGCAACTGACACGGCGAAACGGGCGCCAACCCTCTCTGCCAGCGCCGCTTCGAAACGATCGACTGTCGCACCCTGAGTCAGATGCGACCCGCGGAGCGTATCAACTACAGCGGCAACATCGCTTTCATCGATGGACTGTCTGCCGTAGCCTAAAAAGCGGTTCAAGCTACCATCTCTTGGAAATCCTTGGCGGTCACCCACATAGGATTCAAGTTGCTGACATATTCGAAGTCTTCGGCGACCGGACGACCAGTCTCGCCGCCATAGACCGGGCTGGCGCTGTCACCCCACATCTGCATGCTCGGCTGGATAATGTAGTAATCGTCGAATTCCAAAGTCGAACGAGCCTCATCGCGCGGGATCATCATCTCGTGCAACTTCTCGCCGGGACGGATTCCAACAACCTCTTGCTCACATTCGGGGGCAATAGCGGTGGCTAGATCAGTGATGCGCATTGATGGAATTTTAGGAACGAAAACCTCTCCTCCGCGCATCAACCCCAAAGATCGTTCAACGAAATGGCAGCCGCCGCGCAGAGTGATCCAGAATCGGGTCATTTGAGGATCTGTGATAGGTAGGCGTCCGAGATGGCGACGCTCTTTGAAGAAAGGCACTACGCTTCCGCGTGACCCAATGACATTACCATAGCGCACAACGGAGAACTTGGTCTCTCCCTTGCCCAGATGGTTCGCGGCAACGAACAGTTTATCGGAGCAAAGCTTCGTTGCTCCGTACAAATTGATGGGATTAACGGCCTTGTCGGTCGAGAGAGCGATTACCCGCTTGACGCCCCTGTCAAGGGCCGAATTAATAATATTCTCGGCACCAATAACATTCGTCTTGATGCATTCGATGGGGTTGTACTCGGCGGCTACGACCTGCTTCAGCGCTGCCGCATGGACAATAATATCAATGTCGTCGAGGGCACGGTCCAAACGCTCTTTATCGCGAATGTCACCGATAAAATAGCGTAGGTTAGGGGCGTGGACCTTCTGTTCCATCTCGAATTGCTTGAGCTCGTCGCGCGAAAACACCACCACCCGCTTCGGATTATGTTCCTGCAGTAGGTGCCGGATGAATGCTTGGCCGAACGAACCGGTTCCACCTGTTACCAGAATCGAACAATTATCAAGATGCGACATTTATGACTCTAAACATAGAGGAAGGAGCCGTCTGCTGGCGAAGGACGCGTCGTCCCCCTGCCACAGTGTGAAGGCCAATCAGGCCAGCCATATTTAATACAATGGGCTAGGCCAGGACGTCAACGTTCACCCCAGATCTCCAAACTCAGGTTAACGTGGCTTACGACTTGTGCGGTCGGTAATTCTCTGCACTGCCCAGATTCAGAGATGCTGAATGCCCCAGATTCATTCGGTATTTGGCTAAAAATAGCTCATGCATCGCACCTTACTTGATTATTTTCGGAGATAACAGCCCCCCTCGTGAGCCACCGAAGGTGACATATCCTTTGCCAGAAGTGCAGCTGCTAGTGATGTGCTGCACGATCTCTCGTTGCGATGATGGCAACCACATCGCGGTCTTAGACAATGCGCATCCACTGCCTCCGCGGAAGACGTTTGAGCTGCTGCCGATTTTGAGGACATCGAGATAAGATGTTTTTGGAACCGGAGGCATTGAATGCAAAGGCGGCAGTTTACGAAAGAGTTCAAGGTTGAAGCGGTCAAGCTGGTGACGGACCGGGGCGTGTCGGTGGCCCAAGCTGCCCGCGATCTGGACATCCATCCGACGGTGCTGCGCAAGTGGGTTCTGGCGCTCAAAGCCGATCCACGGGACGCGTTTCCCGGTCATGGGCAGATGAAGCCGGAGCAGTTAGAGATCGAGCGGCTGCGACGGGAAATCGCCCGGTTGAAGGGGAGCGTGACATCCTAAAAAAAAGCTGCGGCCTACTTCGCGAAGGACACGTTATAAGATACGCCTTCATTGCGAAGCACCGAGGGATCTGGCCGGTATCGTGGCTTTGCGGGGCGCTCGGTGTCTCGCGCAGCGGCTTCCATGCCTGGTTGGATCGCCCTCCCTGCGCACGGGCAAAAGCCGATCTGGTCCTGGGGGCGCAGGTCCGATCCAGCTTTCTTGTCAGCGACCGGACCTATGGCGCCAGACGGGTTTGGCGCGATGTCTTGGCCGAAGGCTTTTCCTGCGGCTTGCATCGCATCGAGCGGTTGATGCGGGAACAAGCATTGAAAGCCCGTCGCCGACTTCACCTACATCTGGACAGCCCAAGGCTGGCTGTATGTCGCGGTCGTCATCGATCTGTTTTCTCGCCGCGCGGTCGGCTGGTCAATGAGCGACAGCATGACCGCCCAACTGGTCACGGATGCCCTGATCATGGCGGTATGGCGATGAACCGCAAAAAGCTTTTGCGGCTCTATCGTGAGGAGAAATTGACCGTGGCCCGCCGTGGCGGTCGTAAGCGAGCACTTGGCACCAGGGGCACCAGGGCTCCGTTGGCGATGCCAATGGGCCCCAATCAGTGCTGGGCATTGGATTTCGTTTCCGATGCCTTCACGGATGGTCGCCGCTTTCGCATTCTCACCGTGCTTGACGTCCATACCCAGGAGTGCTTGGGTCTGGTGGCCGACACGTCTCTCTCGGGCGTCCGGCTTGCCCGTGAATTGGATGGATTAATCGCCCGCCGCGCCAAACCGCAGATGGTGGTTTCCGGCAATGGGACGGAAATGACCAGCATGGCCATCCTCCGCTGGAGCCAGGATCGCGGTGTCCAATGGCATTACATCGCGCCAGGAAAACCCATGCAGAACGGCTTCGTCGAGAGCTTCAACGGGCGGCTCAGAGACGAGTGCCTCAACGAGACGCTCTTTACCTCATTGCCCCATGCCAGGGTGGTGCTGGCGAATTGGCGCGACGATTACAACCACGTCCGACCGCATTCAGGCCTCGGCGGTAGCACGCCGGTCGAAGCCGCGGCAAAATCACGACCGCAACATGGGCTGGGGCTGACCTGCCTCGAGAAAACTCCTCCAGTTTAAAGTAGAGTCCGGCCCAACAGAGGACGGACGATATGAAGCGAGTACGCTTCACGGAAGAGCAGATCATCGGCATCCTGAAGGAACAGGAAGCTGGTGCAGCGACGGCGGATCTGTGCCGCCGTCATGGCGTTTCCAGCGCGACCTTCTACAAGTGGAAAGCCAAATACGGTGGCCTTGATGTGTCGGAGGCCAAACGGCTGAAGGCGCTTGAAGATGAAAACGCCCGGCTGAAGAAGCTGCTGGCGGAATCGATGCTGAATGAATCCGCCCTTCGCGAGCTTTTAGGAAAAAAATGGTGGGGCCCGCCGCCAAGCGGGAGGCTGTCGCTCATCTGCAAAGCTGTTTTGGGATGAGCGAGCGACGGGCCTGCGCCGTGATTGCGGTGGATCGCACGGTGATCCGCTACCGTTCGGTTCGACCTGACGACAGCGCCTTGCGAAGCCGTCTGCGCGAGTTGGCGCAGGAACCGCGCCGATTTGGGTATCGGCGGCTGTTCATTCTGTTGCGGCGCGACGGCGAAGCATCCGGGATCAGCCGCGTCTATCGGCTTTACCGCGAGGAAGGGCTGATGGTGCGCAAGCGCCGGAAGCGTCGCAAGGCCATCGGCACGCGAGCGCCGATCCTGGTGGAGGCCAAGCCCAATGCCCGCTGGTCATTGGATTTCATCCATGACCAGTTGGAGAGTGGCCGCCGTTTCCGCGTGCTGAACATCGTCGATGATGTCACCAGAGAATGTCTGGCGGCAGTGCCGGACACCTCGATCTCGGGCATCCGTGTCGTGCGTGAACTGGTGCGCGTCATTGTCCGGCGAGGCACGCCAGGAATGATCGTTTCCGACAACGGAACCGAACTGACCTCCAATGCCGTGCTGAAATGGGCCCAGGATCAGCGGATCGCTTGGCATTACATCACGCCAGGCAAGCCGATGCAGAACGGCTATGTGGAGAGTTTCAATGGCCGCATGCGCGACGAGCTTTTGAACGAGACCGTCTTTACCAGCATGCCCCAGGTCCGCGCCGTCATCGCCGCCTGGCCGGCAGACTACAACACGGCTCGGCCTCATTCGGCCTTGGGCTACCAAACCCCGGCAGCTCACGCTGCCAAACTCAAAGCAATGGGGGCAGGCTTTCCGCCCGTTCCGGGCTCCGAACCTGCCCCCATTGCTCAGACCGCGCCAAACGGCGTAACTTTGCTCAGGACTCTACCTTCGGCTGGATGAAAAAGCCGAGGCAGGTCAGGGCATGCCCCAGCCCATGTTGCCATTCCCGCCCATATCGGGCATCAACAACAGACTGGATTCCACTTCTGAGCGGTAACAATTAGGGGAACAGGTCAGCTGTCACCAACAAACAGACAATCAAACTCAGGCGCAATTTATCGGATGAGGACGTTACCTATCTCACATCGACCCTCGGCATCACCGCGTTAACCAAGATTTGGAGCCCTGAGGTCCTCCCCTTTGATTACAGACGTGCAAGCCACAATAGCCAAATTGGTAGCCATGCCCGACTGGTTCGGGCATGTAACCGGCAAAACTCCGCGCGTGCCTCCTGAACCAGCGGGCTCCGCCACCACGCTTCCACATCCGGCCAGATTCGAACAACTGCAATGGCGGCTTCGATTGGGTCGTCGTAGATGATCCCACAGGCGCGCAAACGCTCAAAAACCGGCCTCGCGTCAACCGATATCTCCGGACATTGCGTCGACCAAATGCAGATCGTTGGCACATTGGCAACCAGAGCTTCATGAAGCGGCGTGCTGTAGTGGTCGAGAACGAGCAAGCGGCATCCGAGAGCATGATCCCAAAGCCGACCGCTCACGAGTGTCAAATCAGGCATACTCCGGGATAGATATTCCTCGAAGAGAGCCGTTTCCTTATCGAATAAGAAGGGACGGTAGGCAAGTGGGATGTCGTTTTGCCGAAGATGAGAAAGCAGAGCCTCCTTGCCATCAAGATAGCGGAGAGCAGTGCCACCAATGCTCGGCCAAAGAAATCCGTCATAGGACGTGGAAATCCGAGTTCCCACCACGATTGCCACGCGCTTGGTTTCACGATGGCGATTGCGAAGGTGGCTCAGATGCGGCGACGGAAGGGGCACGAAACGACCGACATAAGGTGCGTGACGCATCCAGCCCCAGGTTATAAAGGCATCGGCAGAGTATTCAAAAGCCGCGCCAATACAAAATGGTAGGGCCGTCCCGTAATGGCTGCCATGTTGAGTCTCAACCAGCCTGACACCCGCGGCAACGGAAATGGCGTTTTCCCGGCGCTTCGCAGTGGACATATAGTCTGGAGTGCGTATGCGAAGCCAGGGACGGCCAACCGTGACAGCGGCAGGCAGCCGATCAAAGTTCGCTGGACACAAGCTGGCCAACAAGGTCGGCAAAACTCTTAAGAAGGGTTCTGGAAAGTGTTGCTTTGGATTCCATGCCGAACCATCCGACGGCAGATTCCTGCTTCGCCTGGAGCGGCCACGGCACCACAAAACCATTGCCAGAAGAATTCTTTGCCATCCTCGCGTACCGGGCACAGGGTCAATCGCCTGCCCGAGCCAGTCCCGGAGATGAGAAGATTTGGGTGGTGGAGGCTCACTCGTCCCAGACCAATCTGGTTTAACATCAGTAATGTGGACGAGGGTTACGTTCTCAGGCGCCATAGCCTCAACAAAGCGTGAGGCCTGCCAATGAATGAAGAAAGGCGACAAGAAGACAGGCGCGATCTCCTCCATGGTCGCAATGGAGAAAGTTGAGTCAGGGTCGATCACCTCAGCGACTAAGGCAATATCGGCATGGCTGGCAAAAAACCGCTCCAGCACTCGATAGCGGGACCAAGCTTGGTAAACGCTATATTGCACCCATGGTCCAAGCAGATATCGCCAGTATGTCAGCGGCAGTTGGGGATGGCGTTCAACGAATTCGGCCGCCTGCTGCTCCAATACCCACTTATATAAATGATCACATAGCTGAACTTGCTGCAGCCGATCTGCTTCGTCGCAAAACGGCGCCGTAAATGAGATATGCCGCCACGTGTTTAGTCGGCTCTCTGCCCCGGCAAAACACCAGGTGCCGATTGCGAAATCGGTAGTCGGATCAAAATCGTCCGGAGCCTTGCCGAAAAAGAGGCGATGAGTTACATCAGCCCCATCTCCAACAGGGGGCGCGAATTCTCTGGGAAACGGAACAACCATTTTATAGACCTAAGAAGGCACGGAAATTATGGCCAGGAAATACCGCCAAGATATTTATAGCAACGGCAATCATTGCGCAAGTTTATCTGCGGGTCATACGATCTCACGATCCCGGCGTTTAAGGATAACGTCTTGAGGCGTATTACAACCTGACTGCCGGGCCATTGACTGGCTCTTACTTGCGGCAGCATACTGTTTTTGGCTGTGCAGAACAATCGAGGAAACAATGGCGGACGTAATGATACGGGGCAGGCTGATTGGTCCGACCCAACCCTGTTATATAATTGCCGAGGTTGGTATCAACCATAATGGAGACATGGATCTTGCTGTCCGCTCGATTGCGGCGGCGGCGGCGGCTGGGGTCGATGCCGTTAAGTTTCAAAACTACCGGACGGAAGATTTTTTATCCGATCACACCCTGACCTATAGCTACGTTTCTCAGGGCCAACAGCTCGTCGAGTCACAATATGACATGTTCAAGCGCTGTGAGTTGACTGCTGATTCCTTGATCCGGCTTAAGCGCGAATGCGACAAACAGGGCGTTCATTTCATCAGTACTCCCACCAGCGAGCAAGGGGTAGACGAGCTGATTGCTGTCGGCGCCGACGCTTGCAAGAACGGTTCTGACTATCTTGGCCACCTGCCTTTGATTCGCCGCATGGCAGCTTCTGCTATGCCGACGATTCTTTCCACTGGAATGGCTAGCCTGAGCGATGTGGACGAAGCAGTCGACGCCTTTTCCTCAGCCGGCGGCAAGGATCTCGTGTTACTGCACTGTGTGTCAGCCTACCCAGCGCCAACGGCGGAGCTTAATCTGCGGCGCATCCTCACCCTGGCTCAGGCCTTCGACGTGCCGGTGGGCTTTAGTGATCATTCGGAGGGGATTATAGCCGCAACAGTGGCGGCGTCCCTTGGTTGCTGCATGGTCGAAAAGCATTTCACCCTGGATCGCAGCCTACCGGGACCCGATCATGGAATGTCGAGTACGCCGGAAGAACTCAGGCTGTTGGTGGATGGTGTTCGTCAGGCACAAGCCGCGCTGGGAACGGCGGCTCTCGGCCCCGTCGGGGCCGAGATAGAATCGCGAACATCCTTTCGATTGTCCTGCGTCGCTTTACGCGACCTTCCGGCCGGCACCCGGTTGCGTGCCGAGGACCTCGCCTTCCGCCGCCCCGGTTCGGGATTCCGGCCTGCTTTAGCACCGCTTCTGGTTGGCCGGACCATCCGCCGGGACTTACCGCGTGGCCATGTGCTGGTGCACGAGGACTTCGACGCATGATACCCCACAACCGTCTGACCTTCAGCGAAACGGAAGCATTGGCAGCAGCAGAGGCTGTTCGGAGTGGCTGGTGGGTGGGTGGTTGTCGTTTAGCCGCTTTTGAAAAAGCGCTAGAGACAACATTCAGTTGCGATCACGCAGTGGCCGTCGGCTCCGGCCTCGGAGCGTTACGCCTGGCCCTGAAAGCAGTCGGCGTCGGACCGGGTCGCGAGGTTGTGGTCCCAGCCTATAGTTGCGTAGCGCTGGCCAACGCGGTCTTGTCCCTCGGCGCGGCGGTGGTGGTGGCGGATGTTGTGCTCGGAAGCTGGAACATTTCGGCGGCAAGTGCGGCCGCCAAAATGACATTGCGTACCGCCGCCATCATTGCCGTCCACACGTTTGGCGCGGACCTCGACGTCACCGGCATTGCGTCCTTAGGCGTCCCAGTGATCGAGGACTTTTCCCATGGTTTCCCCTTTGATGGTACGACGGCCGGGGCGGTGCGGGGAGCCGCGGCGATCTTATCGCTTCACGCCACAAAATTAATAGGGGCTGGTGAAGGCGGAGCGGTACTGACGGCGGACTCCGCTATCGCTGCAACCGTGCGCCACATGCGCGATTATGCGGACAAGCCGGCAGATGGCACCTTCCTAAACGATAAGATGACCGATATAGAGGCAGCCATTGGTCTTTGTCAGCTTGACCGCTTGCCGGCCACAATCAAAGCGCGTTCCGATCTGGCCGACCGATATCAGAAGCACCTGAAACAGGCCGCCACAACGGGCTCCTTTGCCTTACCGCCGGCGGGGCATGGACGCATCTGGTACCGCTATGCCGTCGAACTAACGGCGGCACCTGAGGCCGCCGAGGTGGCTACTGCTCTACGGAAACGAGGAATTGGAGCGGCCCTCCCCGTGGATTGTTGGGCCGACCTGACCGATTGCCCCATTGCCCAAGTGGCCTACCGCAACCTCATTTCGCTGCCGCTTTATCCAACCCTGACGACTGAAGAGCAAGATCAGGTCTTAAGCGCCTTCCTGGAGATCAGAACCCAATGACCGAGCCCTGGAACGCCAAATTGGGGCGCATTGCGTCCTATTATGAAAATCTAGTCGCCGCCTATGGGCATGACCCGCGCGCCTGCGATTATGGGCGGCGGTCATCACAAGAGTCCAAATTCAGCATCCTGGCCGACGCTCTGCCGCTAGATGGCCGATCGGTTCTTGATGTGGGCTGCGGCTTTGCCGACTTCTCAGATCATCTTCGGGCGCGCTATCCATCGGTTGTTTATGAAGGTGTCGATATTACCGATGCCATGGTAACGCAAGCTCAGGCGCGCCATCCCGACCTTCTCATTCGCAAACTGGATATTTTAGAAAGCGACCCCGGTCGGACCTATGATCTAGTTACTGCCAACGGTATCTTCTACCTGCTGGGAGATTCTGCGCCGGATTTCATGCGCAGTCTGATATCTCGGATGTTTGCCCTCGCCAATAAGGCTGTGGCCTTTAATTCCTTGAGTACATGGGCACCACACCAAGAACCCGGAGAGTTTTACGCCGACCCTTTGCAAATTATGGAATTTTGCCGATCCCTATCACCCCGCCTAGTGCTGCGCCACGATTATCTGCTGCATGATTTCACCATCATTCTCTACAAGGCCTAGAGGTAATGCTGCTTTCAATCAATCAACCTGCCTACCTTCCATGGCTGGGTTATTTTCACCGGATCGCTATTTCAGACATGCACGTGGTCCTCGATCATGTCCAGTTTGAAAAGAACAGTTACACCAATCGCAATAAGATCCGCATTGCACAAGGATCCTCCTGGTTGACGGTGCCGGTTCTGACCGGTGGAAAATTTGGTGATTTGACTATCTCATCCCTGGAAATCGCCAATCAGTCCTGGCGGCGAAAACATTGGGAAACGATCCGCCAAAACTATACGCGAACCCCGTTCTTCGGCGAGCATAAAGACTTTCTTGAGGAAACTTATCGCCGGGAATGGCCTCGTCTGGCTGATCTGACCCGCTTCATGACCACGTATCTCTTAGCCGCTTTAGACATTAAGACACCACTGCTCTACAGCTCTGAAATGGCCGTGGAGGGGGCCAAAGATCTGCTAATTCTCGACATCTGCCGCAAAACCGGCGCGACGACCTATCTCTCAGGAGCGCTGGGCCGTCAATATCTGCAAGTAGAACCGTTCGACACTGCGGGTGTCTCCATTTATTACCAGGACTATCATCATCCCGCCTACCCGCAGGCCTATGATGGCTTCGAGCCCTATATGGCAGTGATCGACCTTCTTCTGAACCAAGGCCCGAACAGTTTAGCCATACTCATGGCCGGAAACAAAACGGCGGAGAATATCCGCCGTTCTGTATGACCCCCGGCGATTACCGACTCTCACGCAATGGAGCTGCCGCCGGATGGTCGCCAGGAACCGGCGAAAATTCATCCTGCACACGTTTGCGCAATGACCGGTAGGTAATATCAATATCCTTCGACTGCTTTGAAGGCCGACGCAGGTGGAATCTGGCCCATTCTGCAAGAATCTGTACAGCATATACCGCAACGGCCCGTATTCGAGCGACACGGCCCCCGATGGGACGAGGCATGCTGTACATAGCTATATAAAAGCCCTTCACAAACCAAATGCCCGGTATATGCGAGATTATGCTCCTCAACAGGTACCGCTTCAGATAGTCCAGCTTCATAGACCATAGATCGGCATCGTCGGTTTTAAGAGCTTGAATCATGGGCGGGAACCAGACCTGTCCGCCCTCTTCGGGAATGGGGTTAGTTCCGTTCAAGACGCGAATGTAATGTTCGAATCCGAAACGCTTGATGAAAGCGAAATTGACGGCATTGGTGATATAGGGCCGCCAGCTGTACCAATCGATAATTGGACTTTCCGTGTAATTGATCGTACGCGAAGCGTCCGAAGCATTCGCATCGGAAATGCTGAGAAGATAGGCCTCCTCATCATCGGCAGATGGGCCAATCCGCCCACTCCGCCGAGCGAATTCGTAAAGCGGCGTTCCTGGCAATGCCTGGGCATAGTTGATACTGATATGGGACGGAGGCAGCCATGGCGCCCGCGCATGCAGAAACTTTGCGAATTCCGCCGTTTCCGCAATGGTTTCATCGGTTTCTCCCGGCATGCCAATAACGAATTGGCCTACCGTGTAAAGACCAGCATCCAGAGTCCATTCTACAGCCCTGAAGTTATCCTTGATGTCGAGCTTCTTCTCCATCACTTCCAGCATACGCGGGCTACCAGACTCGAAACCATAGATGATTGACACACAGCCGGCATCTTTCATCATCGCAATTGATTCTTGCGACACACTACGAGTCCGGACACCAGGAGCCCGCCATAGTACATCATAAGGCTTAATGGCGGCGCAGAATTCCTTTAGCCAGCGCTGATCTGAGGCAAAGGATTCGATGTGAACGTCGATGAATCCGACATTAAAGCGGGCAATCAGTTGCTCCAAGCGCGCCATGACCACGGGCACAGGAATATGGCGAATGCCCTTGTCCCAACGGTGACAGAAAGTACAACGCGCGACGCAACCTTTACCGACCGACAAAAAGGCGGCGAATTTGTCGCGACGATACGGCTGATAAGCCCGTTGATCGTAAGCAGCCGATTTCCACACTAGTCCATCCTCACCGAAGGCGGGATAGATACGCTGATGCACGTGCGATCCCTTGACTAGGTCATCGAGGTCTATGTCATAAATCTCTTCAGTAGGAATCAGTCCGCCATAACCGGTATTGACCAATTCGCCTTGGCTATCCCGATAGATCAAGCCCCCGATACCAAGAAAATTGTGACGGTCACCCTCCATCTGCCATTTTTTGAGGACACCGAGAAGTGGGATTTCACCCTCACCGATCACCACCACATCCACGCCAGTGCGGCGAAGCAGGAGCTCGGCGCTAGCACCCAGATTTCCTCCCAATACAATCAACGTATTGGGCAGTAGCCGCTTCACATCAAGCGTCAGCCGCTTGGTATAGCCGTAACCAGTCGACACGACTGCGCTGATTCCCAAAACCGCAGGCTTTTCTGCAACAAGGTGAGCGAGAACCTGATCGTAGGAATGGCGTAGGGAGTCGATGTCATAGAGCGCAACATCGGGGAACCCCCCCTTGCGGGCATAGTTCATAACCGATAGTGCCCCAAGAGGCGGAAAAGTTGCCACAGCATCGCGGAGCGGTAAGGTTATGAAAATAATTTTCACGGCATAAAACTCCGCTATTTCAGCCAAGGTAGGCAAAAAATTTCCTGAGATTTACAGCATTTCCTCGCCAGTAAGCCATGCTTTTTTAAATCGACTTGCCCGATGTGAAAAAGATGCAGTTAGCCTAGGATAGCTAAGAACGCCGCCGCCGCCCGGTCTGCTCCTCGGCCATCGCAAACGCTGGCCGCGATCTTCGCCATAACGCTCAGCTTGTCAGGAGCTGCTGCCAACCGGCAAACAGCTTCAGCCACCGCTGAAGCTGTGACCTGATCTAACCGGCCAAGGCAGAGGCTAGCTCCCACCGCCGCCATGTTATCGGCAATTTTTAATTGGTTATCCGCCTCCACGACGATAATTGAGGGGAGGCCAAGAGCGCACCGTTCCAGGGCCGAGCTACCACCGGCGCCAAGCACCAGATCGACATCCGACATCAAGCCGGCCATATCCTGTACCTGGATATGCAAGCGGCCGTCGAGCCGCAAACCGGCCAGTTGATCGGCCACAGCAACCCGATGCGGCGCTGTGGCACCCAGCACTACCTCGACCTTTAGCGGTAGACCCGTCAGAGCCAAACCCTCCAGCATCACAGCGGTAGCGTTATCGGGATCGGTCGCCCCCATGGAAACCATGACCCGTCGCAGGCTGTCACGGGAACGCGCCAAACTTGCCGACCGTGCGACGGCAAATTGAGGGCGCAATAGGCCATAGAATGCACCGGCCAACACCCGCGCATCCAGAGGCAGGACGGCCCGGTAATCGGCGGGATCGCGGCCAATGGTTTGATCGAGAAGCAAATCTGCATCATGGCGACGATTCACCATGTCCTCAATGACCATGATGCGCTTTGCCCAGGGGCGGCACTTCGACTCGTCCTCGATGGTCAGGGCGTAATTATCAAGGACCAATCCCTCGCAATCCTGGGGGAATAGCGCTTTCAGACCCTCCGCCAGACCTTTGTCGGCGGGCAACAACGAAACGGGAAAATCGCTAACCGCCGGCACAGTATCCAAGGTTACCGCATGCGTGGCGATCACACAGCCTGCACCCGCCCGCAACAAAGCCTCGGCCAGCGACAAACAACGTACGGCATGGCCTGCGCCGATTGCCGGGAAAGCCTCAAAATGTAAAACAACATGAGTCATTATCAGAGATGGTGTCAGAAATTTCCATTGCTGGCAAGCAAGTGGCAGGGGTAAACAGGATCAAGACAAATCATCGAATAAATGGTTGGAGCCCACCGACCTGGAGAGATTTTTCATGACAGTTCTGATTGTGGCAGCGCATCCCGACGATGAGGTTTTAGGCTGTGGCGGCACCATGGCTCGACTGGCCGCAGAAGGGGAGGCCGTGCATGTCCTCATCATGGCCGAAGGCGCGACGTCGCGCGACGACAACCGGGATTCCTCGGCCCGTGCCGAGGAACTTGAGACCTTGCGTGATGCCGCAAGAGCCTCCGCCGCCGTTTTGGGTGCTCATCCGCCGCGCTTTGCTAGCTTGCCTGACAATCGCATGGATGGATTGGAGCGCCTCGACATCATCAAGATCGTTGAAAAAATCGTGCTGGAATTGTGCCCTCACACGATCTACACGCACCACGGAAACGATCTCAACATCGATCACCGCCTAACCCATGAAGCCGTGCTGACCGCTTGCCGCCCCCTTCCGGGAGCCAGCGTCGTCGCCATCCATGCCTTTGAAACCCTGTCCAGTAGCGAATGGGCGGCGACGCAGCAAGGTCGCGCCTTTCAGCCGACCCGGTTTGTCGGTATTGGACGATTTTTGTCCGCCAAACTACGAGCCCTGGAAGCTTATAACTCGGAAATGCGCCCCTTTCCGCATGCCAGAAGCATTGAAGCGGTTGAATCCTTGGCCCGTCTGCGCGGCGCAATGGTCGGCCTGCCCGCCGCCGAGGCATTTCAAACCGTGCGTCAGGTGATCCTGTGACCTCTGGAGGAACTTCGCCGGATTGGCCGAAAAGGCCGGGTAATTGTGCGACGGCCTGGGCACCTAAAAGGTTGTAGATATCATGGAGTCTGTCAGATGAGCGAGAGTTGGCGCCAGTTCAGCATTGGCGAAAGAGCCATTAGCGTGGGATTGCCGAGCTCGGCATCGGGGAAGGCGAGGTGCTTGACAGAAGCAACATTGGCGCCCGCCGCCCTGGTACGGGCCTGCCGCCAGAAATGTTGGGCGAGTTCCTCGGTCGCGCCTCGTCACATGCGATCGCCAGGGGCGAATGCCTTTCCTTCAGGGACGTCCGCCAATGACGATCGATGAGTCCCAGCTGGCACGCTGGTTTGAGAAATTCACCTCATTCAGGCGCAACGAGTTCCACCCGATGGTCTGGATCGTGGGTGATCCCACGATCGGGCGCGGGGTGTCCATCGGCGGCTTTTCGGAGGTCAATGGAAAGGATGCCGAGTTGATCATCGGCGATGGGTGCGACATTGCTGCCTTCGTCTCGATCAACTGCGCCGATTCGCACCGACGCTGCATCGGACTTTCGGACGACATCAGGCGGCGAAACATCAGGATTGGCGACTGCGTCTTCATCGGATCTCATTCCGTGGTGAAGGGCGGTGCCGTGATCGGCCACCACTCAGTCGTGGCAGCCGGGACCGTCGTGGAGCCTGGAGAGATTCCTCCGTATTCTCTTGTCTCAGGCAATCCCATGACGGTTCGGGCCGGCTACTACGAGAACCGGTGCGTAGAGCGGGCAGACGATTCTATTCCCGATGAGAGGGAGAAATCATGATATCGTCGAAGGTATTGGTGGTGGCAGCGCACCCGGACGACGAGGTCCTCGGTTGTGGCAGGACGATTGCCCATCACGCGGCCGCCGGCGACGAAGTCAATGTCATCTTCCTCGGAACGGGGGTCGGCACACGCGTGGACAAGCCCACGGATAAGACCGGCAAGCGGCGTCAGGCTTGTGACGTGCGCTGGGGATCATAGGCGTCCGCCGCTGCGAGTTCCTGTCCGTTCGGGCCGCCGAGGTTCCACGGCTTGACGTCATCTCTACACTTCAAGCCGTTGCGATGTCACTGTCACTGCGGAGGATCTATACGCACTTTGCCCACAACCTCAACGTTGATCATCGCGTGGCGTTCCAAGCTGTAATGACGGCATTTAGACCTCGACCCAGAAGTTCGGTCTTTATCGCTGAGCTTACTGTTCGCTGCTCCCGAGATTGATGCTGGCAATCTGATTGCTCAAGCTCGTTACAAACTACATCACAATGAAACCGAGGAAGAGTTACGCTGTATAGACGATGCTATGATCATTCGGGTATTCGAGGAAACTGTCGAGGCCCTTTTGGCGGGGGAAATTTCAGGAACAGCTCAGAATCATGCCGAAGCCACTTGGTATGATCGTTGAGTTGCGACTCAATCGGAGCTCGATGTGGGACAGACAATTATCAGTCTATTCAATCACATGCGCGCCTTGCCAGCGAGTGCCCCCCCGTTCTTCACCTATCGTGGACGAAAATACATTCTCACCCTCGCAGCAGCAGAACCGCTAGTAGTGGAACGGGACAAAATCGAAGTTCGACGCTTTTTCTGAATTGGTTACGGTGCCAGGGGCTGGGAGCACCGCTCCAGAGTGGGCCGCTGCCGCGCGGTGGAACGGATACACCCTTCACCTCCACTCACCTAGACATGGCCGCCATCTCAGGACAGCGTTCCTTCCGTCCCTTACCCTGAACTTGCCCCGAAAAGAGTGGATGTAGGATCGTTGTGTCGTCGATAACAGATTGCGGACCGGCATCTCTCGTGCACCGATGCTCCTTCAAACTCAAATACCGTGCCTGCGGTTTCGCGCAAATAACTTTTTATAATTGAAAATCAATGTGGATTAGGATTCTTACTCCATGACCTCCATTGCCTTCACCGACCTTAAAGCTCAGCAGGCCCGACTGGGTGGACGCATCGAAGCTGCCATCGCCCGGGTGATGGACCATGGCGCTTTCATCTCTGGACCCGATGTCACGGCCTTCGAAGAAAAACTTCAAGCTTTCTGCGGCGCCCGCCACGCCATTACTTGCGCCAACGGCACCGACGCCCTGGAACTGGTGATGCGAGCCGAAGGTATCGGCCCCGGCGATGCGGTGTTCGTGCCGGCCTTCACTTTTGTCGCCACCGCCGAATGCGTGCCGAACCATGGGGCAGTGCCGGTCTTTGTTGATGTGCGGCCTGACAGCTTCAACATCGATCCGGCCAGTCTGGAAACTGCGGTGGCTGAAGCCAAACGACAGGGGCTGACGCCGCGCATGGTGGTCGCCGTCGATCTGTTCGGCCAGCCCGCGGACTATCCGTCTTTGCGCGAGATCTGTCGGTGCGAAAGCATGACCTTGGTGGCGGATGCCGCCCAGGGGTTTGGCGGCCAGCTGCATGGTAAATCCGTGGGAACCCTGGGCGACTATACCACCACCAGCTTTTTTCCGGCCAAGCCGTTGGGATGTTATGGCGACGGCGGGGCCGTATTCACCGACGACGATGCCCGTGCCGAACTTTTGCGCAGCCTGCGCATTCACGGTAAAGGTAGCGATAAATACGACAACGTCCGCATCGGCATGAATTCCCGGCTGGACACCATTCAGGCGGCCATCCTTATTGAAAAACTGGCGATTTTCGGCGACGAAATCGAGGCTCGCAACCGTATCGCCGCCCGTTACCGGGCTCTATTGAGCGACAAAGTTCATACTCCCTGCGTCATCGACGGAGCCCTGTCGGTCTGGGCACAATATACCCTGGTGCTGGAGAACCGCGACGCGGTGATGGCGGCCTGCAAGGCGGCGGGGGTGCCGACCGCCGTCTATTATCCCATCCCCATGAACCATCAGACCGGCTATCGCCAATTCCCGGTGGCTCCCGGCGGCGTGCCGGTGTCGGAGCGGCTGGCGAGCCAAGTCTTGAGTCTGCCCATGCATCCCTATCTGGATGAGGCGACCCAAGACAGAATCGTCGATGCGGTGCTGAAGGCGGTCTAACCGACCTGCTTTAGCCCACCCCGACCTTCATCCACCAGTTCATAACGGCTGCCATCGACGGGACAGACGAAATTCTCGCCCAAGCGGCCGCCGGCCTTGCTCATCCAACCAATCACCCGGGCCGGCACCCCGGCCATCAGGGCGTGGGGCGGAACGTTGGTGGTCACCACAGCGCCAGCGGCGATGAAGCTGTATTCCCCCAATTCGTGGCCGCAGACGATGGTGGCGTTGGCGCCGATGGTAACGCCGCGGCGCACGATGGTCGGGCGGTATTCATCCTTGCGGGAAATCTCGGCCCGGGGGTTGTTGACGTTGGTGAAAACGCAGGACGGACCGCAGAATACGCCGCTTTCCAGCTCGACGTCGTCATAGACCGAGACGTTGTTCTGGATCTTCACCTTATCGCCAATCCGCACCCGGTTGGCGATGAAGACGTTCTGCCCCAACGAGCAATCCTTGCCGATCACCGCGCCGCCGCAGACATGGACGAAATGCCAGATGCGGGTGCCGTCGCCGATCTGGGCGCCGGCATCGACGATGGCGCTTTCATGTGCCGTCCAACCGCTCATGATCATTGCCCCCGCAACTTGGCGGCCAGCGGATGATAATCGCCGGTCAGGCCCAGCACCTCGGCGGTGCGGATGTCGTGCACCGCCTCGATGGAGGGACGGGCTTCGTTCAGACGGAAGCCGCCGCCGGCCAGAATGTCGGCATAGGACGCCGTGTGCAGATCGGTAAAGCCCTCGGAAAACTCCAGCTCCTCGCCGCCGATCAGAATCGAGCGGAAGGTCCGCTTGCCGGCGGCAACCGCCTGATCCGGCAGATGATCGGCGTTGATCGACAAAAACCAGCGCACCCGCGCCCGCTCGTAGATCAGAAAACCGCTGGCGGCGTCTTTCTGCAGCAGATGCACTTTGCTGTCGATGCGTTTGCCGAACACCCAGGACAGCATGTCGAAGAAATGAACGCCGATATTGGTGGCGATGCCGCCCGACTTCTCGACCGCACCCTTCCAACTGGTGTGATACCAGTGCCCGCGCGAGGTCAGATAGGTCAGATCGACATCGAACACCTTGTCCTTCGGGGCGGCGGCGACTTTGTCGCGCAAAGTCTGGATGGCCGGATGCAGACGCAACTGCAGAATGTTGTAGACGGTCTTGCCGGTCTCGGCCTCGATCTCGCCCAAAGCGTCGATATTCCAGGGATTGAGCACCAGCGGCTTTTCACAGATGGCATTGGCGCCGTTGCGCAAACCGAAACGAATATGGGCGTCGTGCAGATAATTGGGCGAACAGATGGAGACGAAATCCACGCCCTGGCCCTTGCGGCGCAGCTTGTCGATATGGCGGTCGAAGCGTTCGAATTCGATGAAGAAGTCCGCCTCGGGAAAATAGCTGTCGATGACACCGACACTGTCGTTGGGATCGAAGGCGGCGGCCAGGATGTTCCCGGTCTCCCTGATGGCCTTCATATGCCGAGGCGCGATGTAACCGGCGGCGCCGACTAGCGCAAAACGCTTCATGAACCTTCCCCGATCTCAAGATTCCCAATGGCGGGACGGCGCGATACTACGTCCATCAACCCCTGGAAATCCATATCCTTTCGGCGCCCGCCCGGCCCCTTCTCCGCTGCCAAGGCTTGGGGTATGGTTCCACCTTCGATCGCAGCCCATTCCCCCGGAGCATTCCGCCGTCATGCGCCTTCTGGTTCTCGCCCAGGGCTATCCCTCTCCGGCCAATCCCATGGCCGGCATCTTTCATCGCAACCAGATGGCGGCCTTGAGCGGTTTGGGCTGCGAGATCACTTTCGTCGCTCCGACCCCATGGGTACCGCCGGGCCTGGCCGACCGTCATCCCCGCTGGCGCAGCTACGCCGACATGCCGCGGCGACAAACCGATGGTGCCGTAACCGTTTTACGGCCACGCTATCTGACGGTGCCGCGGGAAAACTGCTGGGGTCTTTCCCATCTGACACAAGGTTGGGCGGTCCGGTCCTTGAACCTGCCGAAGCCGGATCTGATCCATGCTTTCTATGCCCTGCCCACCGGCCTGCTGGCCCGTTCTTTGGCCGAAAGATGGCAGATTCCTTACATGGTCAGCCTGCTGGGCGACGATGTCACCATCTATCCCCATCAGAATTCCGGCGCCATGGCGCGTTTCCGCCGTTCCTTGCAAGGCGCTTCCGCGGTCGTGGCGAACGGCGATTCGCTCGGCCGTCTGGCCGAACAATTGGCGTCGGTCTCCATCGAGTCCCTCAGCCTGGGCGTCGATTTCCGCCGGTTTCAAAATCTGCCCTCGAAAGACGTGGCCCGCAGCCAACTGGGATTGCCGCAAGAGGCCACCATCGCCCTGTTCGCCGGCAATCTTTACGAGGCCAAGGGAATGGTGGAATGGGACGCCGCCCTGCGCCGCCTGAACCGACCCGGCTTGCTGGCCCTCTGCGTCGGCGACGGGCCCGAACGATCGAGGCTGGAAAGCAATCCTTCGGTGCGATGCGAAGGCGCGCAGCCGGGTGAGCGCATTCCTCTTTATATGCGTGCCGCCGACCTGTTGGTGCTACCGTCCCATCGTGAAGGATTGCCGACTGTGGTGATCGAAGCCGGCGCCGCCGGTTTGCCGGTGGTAGGCAGCGACATTCCCGGCATCGTCGATCTGCTGGGCGAGAACCGCGGTTTCATCCACAAGGCCAAGGACGTCGGTTCTCTGGCCGCGGCGCTGGAAGAGGCTCTTGCCAACCCGGACGAAACCTTCCGCCGTGCCAGTGCTCTGACAACTCTGGTGCATCGACGCCACGACGTTGTCGGCAATTGCCGTCGTCTGATGGAAACTTACCGGCGGGTGCTTGGCCGCTAGACCTGCGCCGCCGGCGTCCCTCCTGCATCACGCCATCGGCGCCGTCTTGTTGTCCTCGGTGGCGTCATCGGCCAGAAAGCCGCCAGACTGGCGGTTCCACAGATCGGCATAAATACCGTCGGCGGCGACCAGTGCGCGATGCGTGCCGGATTCGACGATGCGTCCTTTATCGAGCACGATCAGCCGGTCCATGGTGGTCAGGGTCGAGAGACGGTGCGCAATGGCGATCACGGTCTTGCCGTTCATCAGGGCGAAAAGGTTTTCCTGGATCGCCGCCTCCACTTCGGAATCGAGGGCCGAAGTCGCCTCGTCAAGAACCAGGATCGGCGCGTCTTTCAGGAACATCCGGGCAATCGCGATGCGCTGGCGCTGCCCGCCGGAGAGCTTGACGCCGCGTTCGCCGACATGGGCATCTAACCCCCGGCGCCCCTGTTGATCGGAGAGCTGAGTAATGAAATCCCAGGCGTTGGCGGCCTTTGCCGCCGCGATGATCTGATCATCGTCCGCCTTTGGCCGGCCATAGGCGATATTGTCGCGGATCGAACGGTGAAGCAGCGAGGTGTCCTGGGTTACCACGCCGATTTGTGCGTGCAGGCTGTCTTGATTCACCGCCGCGATATCCTGGCCGTCGATGGTGATGCGACCGGCTTCCAGATCATAAAAGCGCAGAAGCAGATTCATCAGCGTGGTTTTGCCGGCGCCGGAACGGCCCACCACACCGACTTTCTCGCCAGGGGCGATATCGAGACTGAGGCCGTCGATGATTCCCTTCTGCCTGCCGTAATGAAAGCTGATGTTATCGAAGCGAACGTGACCGCTCGTCGCGGTCAGACTGCCTGCCTCGGGGCGATCGACGACATCGTGGGGCTTCTTGAGCATCGACAGGCCGTCATAGACGGTGCCGATATTCTCAAAAAGCGCCGAAACCTCCCACATCACCCATTGCGACATGCCGTTAATGCGCATCGCCAGCCCGATGGCAATGGCGATGGCGCCGATCGAAATGCCGCTTTTGAGCCAGAACCAAATGGAAAGTCCGCCCACCGCGAACAGTGCCAGACAGTTGTAGAAATAGACGCAAATCTGAAAAAGAGTGACCAGGCGCATCTGCCTGTAAACCGTCGAGAGAAAAAGGCCCATGGCGTCGCGGGCATAGTCTTCCTCGCGGCTGGCGTGGGAGAACAGCTTGACGGTGGCGATATTGGTATAGCTGTCGACGACGCGGCCGGTCATCACCGAGCGCGCGTCGGCCTGTTCGGAAGAAACCCGCCGCAGGCGCGGCACAAAATAAGCGACGGTACAGCCATAAACGACGATCCACAGCGCCAGCGGCACGGCAAGGCGCGGGTCGGCCGTGGCCACCACCGCCACCATCGAAACAAAGTAGGTGACGACATAGACGAAGACGTCGAGCACCTTCATCACCGTTTCGCGAATGGCCAACGAAGTTTGCATCACCTTGGTAGAAACCCGGCCGGCGAATTCGTTGGCGAAAAAAGTCAGCGAATGGCGCAGCAGGAAGCGGTGCATCTGCCAGCGCGCGATCATCGGAAAATTGCCCATCAAAACCTGATGCATGATCAGCGCGTTGAAGCCGGCCACCAGCGGCAGCCCCACCAGAATGACCAGCGCCATGCCCAGCAGCTTGCCTCCTTCGCGCGACAAGAACGTGGCACGATCGGCATGTCCCAGCCAATCGACGATATCGCCGAGAAAACGGAAGAGAGTCACCTCGCCGAAAGCGATCATCATGGAGCAAAAGGACATGACGACCAGCCACGGCCACACCGGCCGGGTGTAATGCCAAAGGAAGGCGAAAAGACCCGAGGGAGGCTGTGTCGGCACCTCGTCCGGATAGGGATCGAGGCGGCGTTCAAACCACGAGAACATAAAAAGCTCCATCGCTCGGCGGCAAGGCGATTCCCGGTGTTATTGAGATTGTTCCTACTGCTTCAAATCGTGCCAGGTATCGCTTGCCGCATCGCCGACGCCATGGGCCGCGTCCCGTGCGCCATGGCCGATGGCTTTGGCCGCTTTCCGCGTCCCGTGACCGATGGCCTTGGCCGTATCTCGAACCCCATGGCCAACGGCGCGGGCCGCATCTCCAGTGGCTTGGCCGACCTTATGAGCGCTGTCCTTGACGGCCTGTTTCGCCTCCTCCGTACTCGATTGCGAGGCCGGGGGCTGATCTTCGGCAAAACCAGATCCCGGCAACAAAGATACCGTCGCCGCCAACAGCATGGCCGCAGTAAAGGCCTTCATTGCACCCTCCTCGGTTTTTTCGCTTCCATGCTTATCTCCGAAGCCTAAGCGGCACAAACGCAAAAAGCCGCCGGCTTTGGGCTCGGCGGCTTTTTACTCCAACATGCCTTAATGAATGGGCTCGGAAAGCGGCGCCACGATTTCGTCGGGCACTTCGACGGCGTGGCTTCCCTGATGATGACGCAAAGGCCGGTTGCCGGCCAAAGCGCGGATCAGCAGATAGAACATCGGCGTCAGGAAAATGCCGAAAACCGTCACACCCAGCATGCCCGAAAACACCGCCACACCCATGGCCCGGCGCATTTCAGCGCCGGCTCCGGTGGACATGACCAACGGCACCACGCCCATGATGAAGGCCATGGAGGTCATCAGGATGGGGCGCAGCCGAAGTCGGGCCGCCTCAAGCGCGGCGTGAAACGGCGTATGTCCGGCGATTTCCAGTTCGCGGGCGAATTCGACGATCAGGATGGCGTTCTTGGCCGACAGGCCGACCAGCACGATCAAGCCGATCTGGGTAAAGATGTTGTTGTCGCCATGGGTCAGCCAGATTCCGGCCATGGCGGCCAACAGGCTCATCGGCACGATCAGGATGATGGCGACGGGCAAGGCCAAGCTTTCATACTGTGCCGCCAGCACCAGAAACACCAGCAGGATGGCCAGAGGAAAGACGATGACCGTCGAATTGCCGGCGATGATCTGCTGATAGGTCAAATCCGTCCATTCGAAGGTGAAACCCTTGGGCAGGGTTTCGGCGGCAATGCGCTCGGCGGCAACCTGAGCCTGCCCGGAAGAGAAGCCGGGAGCGGCGGCGCCGCTGATATCGGCGGCCAGAAAGCCGTTGTAACGCATGGCCCGTTCCGGTCCCGCCGCCGGCTTGACCCGCAGCAAGGCCGACAAGGGCACCATATCGCCGCTGCTTGAGCGCACCTTCAGCTTGCCGATGTCGTCGGCATGGGCCCGGTATTGGGCATCGGCCTGGACCCGCACGGAATAGGTGCGACCGAACTTGTTGAAATCGTTGACGTATAGGCTGCCGAGATAAATCTGCAGAGCATCGAAGATATCGGTGACCGCCACACCAAGCTGGCGCGCCTTGGTGCGATCGACGTCGGCGTAAAGCTGAGGCACATTGACCTGATAGGAGCTGAACAGATTGGCCAGCTCCGGCGTCTGGGCCGCCTTCGCCAGAAAAGCCTTCACCGCCGCGTCCAGCGCCTCATAGCCCTGGGAAGCCCGGTCCTCCACCTGCAGCTTGAAGCCGCCGGTAGTGCCCAGCCCCTGCACCGGCGGCGGTGGAAACATCACCACGAAGGCGTCTTGAAGACCGGCATATTTGGCGTTCAGACGCTGGGCGATGGCTCCGGCGCTGAGATCGGCGGTCTTGCGCTGATCGAACGACTTCAGTCCGGCGAAAACGATGCCGGAATTGGTCGAATTGGTGAAGCCGTTGATGGAAAGCCCGGGAAAGGAAATGGCATGTTCGACGCCGGGATCGTCCATGGCGATCTGGCTCATGGTACGGATGACGTCCTCGGTGCGGTCCAGGGTCGCGCCATCGGGCAATTGGGCGAAACCGATCAGATATTGCTTGTCCTGCATGGGCACGAAACCGTTCGGCACAGCCTGAAACAGGGTATAGGCCGCCCCCAGCAGGACCGCATACACCCCCATCATCAGAGCCTTGCGCACGACGATCTTTTCCAGGCGGTTGCCATAGCCGCGGGCAGCCCAGCCGAACAGACGGTTGAAGCCGCGGAAGAAGCCGCCCAGATATTTCTCCATGCCGCGGCTAAGCCAGTCCTTGGGCGCGTCGTGCCCCCGCAGCAGCAAGGCGGCCAAAGCCGGCGACAGCGTCAGCGAATTGACGGCGGAAATCACCGTGGAACTGGCGATGGTCAGAGCGAACTGCTTGTAGAACTGCCCCGACAAGCCGCTAATGAAGGCCAAAGGCACGAACACCGCCACCAGCACCAGGGCAATGGCGACGATCGGACCAGACACTTCCCGCATGGCCCGATAGGTGGCTTCCTTCGGCGCCAGGCCGGCCTCGATATTGCGTTCGACGTTTTCCACCACCACGATGGCGTCGTCCACCACGATACCGATCGCCAGCACCAGCCCGAACAAGGACAAGGCGTTCACCGACACCCCCAGCAGATGCATGATGGCGAAGGTGCCCACCACCGAAACCGGCACCGCCAGCAGCGGAATGATCGACGCCCGCCATGTCTGCAGGAACAGAATCACCACCAGAACCACCAGGAAGACGGCCTCGAACAAGGTGTGAATCACCGATTCGATGGAAGCGCGCACGAATTGGGTGGGGTCATAGACGATGTCGTAGTCGACTCCCTCGGGCATATAGGTCTTCAACTCGGCCATGGTCGCCCGCACCTTGTCCGAGATATCCAGAGCGTTGGAGCCGGGCGACTGGGAAATGGGAATAGCCACCGCCGACTTGTTGTCCAGCAACGAGCGCAGGGAATAATCGGCGGCTCCCATCTCGATGCGGCCGAGATCGCGCAGGCGGGTGACCGCGCCGTTGGCGTCGGTCTTGACGATGATGTCGGCGAATTCATCTTCCGACTGCAGGCGGCCTTGGGCGTTCACCGACAATTGCAGATCCACGCCGGGCAGGCTGGGCGAGGCGCCGATGACACCGGCGGCAGCCTGAATGTTTTGTTCGCGGATGGCCTGAACCACTTCCCCCGCCGACAAACCGCGCTCGGCCACTTTCTGCGGGTCCAGCCAAACGCGCATGGAATAATCGCCGGAACCGAACAATTGCACCTGCCCGACCCCCTCGATACGGGCCAGCCTGTCCTTGACGTTCAGAACCGCGTAATTGCGCAGATAGGCCATGTCATAGCGGCCGTTGGGAGACAGCAGATGCACCACCATAGTCAGATCCGGCGAACTCTTGATGGTGGTCACCCCCAGGCTGCGGACTTCCTCGGGCAGGCGGGGCTCGGCTTGGGCGACCCTGTTCTGCACCAGTTGCTGGGCCTTGTCGGGATCCGTGCCCAGACGGAAGGTGACGGTCAGGGTCATGACGCCGTCGGTGGTGGCCTGGCTGCCCATGTAAAGCATGCCTTCGGTGCCGTTCACCGCTTCCTCGATGGGAGTCGCCACGGTTTCGGCGATGACCTTGGGGCTGGCGCCGGGATATTGAGCCCGCACCACCACCGTCGGCGGCACCACTTCGGGATATTCCGAAATCGGCAGCACCCGCAGGGCCAGCAGGCCGGTCACGAAGATCAGGACCGACAACACGCCGGCAAAGACCGGGCGGTCAATGAAGAATTTCGAGAAGTTCATGGATGTCGCTTCATATTCTGGGACAGGCGCGTCAGCGCTTGGCCGTGTTGTCCGTCATGGCGACCATGGCGGTCATCTGGGGGGCGACCACGGCGCCGGGGCGGACCCGCTGCAAACCGTTGACGATGATCCGTTCACCAGCCTCCAGGCCGCTGAGGACGATCCGCAGCCCGTCCACCGACGGTCCCAGGACGATGGTGCGATAGACCGCCTTGTTGTCGTCGCCGACCACCAATACGAACTTCTTGTCCTGATCCGTGCCCACGGCCCGGTCGCTGATCAAAAGCGCCGCTTCCGATTGCGCATGGCCCATCTGCAATTTGGCGAACTGGCCGGGCATCAGCCGGCCGTCCTCGTTGTCGAAGACCGCACGCACGCCCACGGTGCCGCTCTTGGCGTCAATGATGTTGCCGATCATCTGCACATGACCTTCGATCGGCTTGTCCCCCTGCGACGGGGTATAAAGCTGGACGGGGATGCGCTCCACATCCTGAGAGCCGTTGGCGCCATCGCGCAAACTGGCCAACGCCCGCATGATTTCCGTTTCACTGGCGTCGAAGCTGGCATAGATGGGATTGACCGAGACCAGATTGGTCAGCAGCGGAGCACCCGCTCCGGAGGAAACCAGATTGCCGGCGGTCACTTCGGCCTTGCCGACCCGCCCCGACACCGGAGCGGTGACACGGGTGTAGCTGAGATTCAAACGGGCCGTTTCAAGATCGGCCTGAGCGGCGCGCAAGGCCGCCTGCGCCTCGAAATAACTGTCGGCCCGGCTTTCCATGTCGCGGGTAGCCATATTGCCCGAAGCGGCCAATTGCTGGGCGCGTTCATATTCCCGCTTGGTGAAAGACAGCTTGGCTTGGGCCGAAGTCACCTGGGCCTCGGTGCGCGACACCTCGGCGGCGAAAGGAGCCGGATCGATGGTCACCAGCAGGTCGCCCTTGCGCACAAGGCCGCCCTCGCGGAAGTGAATGCCCTGGATTTGCCCGGCAACGCGGGAACGGACCTCGACCCGCTCGATCGCCTCCAGCCGGCCGGAGAACTCCTCCCAGGGAACGATCGTTCTGCTTTCCACCATCGCCACGGAAACGGGGATGGCTATCGGGACTGCCGCGTTCGCTTCGGGTGTGACGACGGAGCTTCCTTTCAGTGTGGAAAATCCGACGCCCCCGGCGATCAGCACGGCCAGCGCGACGCCACCGGCCAGGACCGTTTTGCCATTTACGAATTTACTCATTGAAAGCGACACCCTAATTCTGTACCGAACGGTAAGAATGTCGAACTGGACATGGGTGTGTCAACAGATTATTTTACCGATGAGTACACAAATCAAGGAGAACCTCCATGAGCATGGGTCGTCCCCGCTCATTTTGCGTCGATACCGCCCTGAATCAGGCGCTTGAGGTGTTCTGGCGCAAAGGTTACGAGGGAGCTTCGATCAAAGAGCTGACCGAGGCCATGGGGATCAACAAACCCAGCATGTACGCCGCCTTCGGCAACAAGGAAGATTTGTTCCGCAAGGCGTTGGAGCGTTACACCACGGAAAAAGGGCTTTATCTTCAGGAAGCCATCGACGCGCCCACCGCCTACGGCCTCGCCCATAAAATGCTGCATGGAGCGGCGGTGATGATGACCGACCCCTCGACGCCGTTCGGCTGCCTGACGGTCAAAGGCGCCATGACCTGCAACGACCAGGATATTTCGGTCAAGCGCGAGATCGACGCCATTCGCATCAACACCGAAATTGCTTTGGAAAAACGTCTGGAACAGGCCCGCCAAAAGGGCGACCTCCCTGCCGACAGCGATCCTGTCCATCTTCGCCGCTATCTGAGCACTGTAATCCAAGGCATGTCGGTTCAAGCCTCCAGCGGAGCCAGCCGCGAAGAGTTGCACAAGGTGGCCGATATCGCCCTGAAAGCTTGGCCGACCCAATCCTGATCCCGAGCGGAAACGCCGATGATGGGCCATGTGCGCAGTGGCGCCCACAAACCCTTGTGAGAATCAGGCGGCAGGGGTGGTTTCGTCGACGACCCTCATGCCGTTGAGGGTGCGCGGATAGCCGATGAAAGGCAGCAAGTGGGTCAGAACGGCGATCAGTTTGGCCCGATCGTTGCCGACATGCAGATTAGCGGCGACATGGCCTTCGACCTGCGGCTCGCAACCGCCCAAGGCCACCAGCATGCTGAAGGTCAGAAGTTCGCGCGTCGGAATGTCGATGCCGGTGCGCGTCAGATTGTCGCCGAAGCAGTTGGCCGACAGGTATTGCTGGATATGCAGCATGTCGTCGGGCGATGTGGCGTACAGCTTTTCCACCACGTCGGGACCGATGATCCGCTTCTGTACCGCCAGACCTTTCTCCATACGGGTGTCCGGCGGCGTCGTGGACTGACCCGGCAGCGGCAGGGCGACGCCTCGTTCCGTCAGCACTTCGTTGGTGGCGTGAAGAAAATCGGAAACCTTGGCAAGACCGACATAAGGCACCGCCTGATAGACGATTTCCTTGGCCTCGACCGGCGTGACGCCGACGGTCAGCGCCACCCCCAACATGACCCGGTATTCGCCCACGGCCTGGCAGGCGATGATTGCCGCCAACTGCACCATCAGCCGAATTCGGGTCTCCAGACCGTTATGACGCACGACCTCGTCGAAGGCGAAATTGTCGAAAGTCTCGATCAGATCCGGGGCCGTCGCCGCCAGGGTCGAGACATGGCCGGCAAACAATTCGTCATGATGCTTCTGGGCATGTTCGTTGGCGGCCATTGCTGCCTCCTTACAGTTCTTGGCTGGTGGGACGGAACAGGATCTCGTTGACGTCCACGTCCTCGGGCTGGCTCATGGCGAAGGCCACCATGCTGGCGAAGGACTCGGCCGGGATGGCCACCTGTTGGTAGAAATCCCGGATACCTTTGGCGACATCGGCTTCGGTGATGCTGTCCGTCAGTTCGCTCAACACCGCGCCGGGCGAGATGATGGTGGTGCGGATGTTGTAAGGCTTGACTTCCATGCGCAGGCCTTCCGAGAGAATGCGCACGGCATGTTTGGTGGCGGCATAGACCGCGCTGCCGGGGCGTACCTTGTGTCCGGCCACCGACGAAACGTTGATGATATGGCCGCTCTTGCGCGCCTTCATATGAGGCAAGGCCGCGGCGATGCCGTACAGCACGCCCTTGATGTTGACGTCGATCATCTGTTCCCAGTCGGCGATTTTCAGACGTTCCAAGGGCGAATGCGGCATCAGCCCGGCATTGTTGATCAGCACGTCGATACGGCCATGCAGCGTCACCGCCCGGTCGACCAGGGCCTGAACCTGATCGGCCTGGGTCACGTCGGTTCTGACCGCCGCGCCGTCGCCAAGCGACAGTTCCGAAGCCAAAGCCCGCAACCGGTCCAACCGCCGGGCGCCCAGCACCAGCTTGGCGCCATCGCGGGCCAGACGGCGTGCGGTGGCTTCGCCCAAGCCGCTGCTGGCTCCGGTGATGACGACGACCTTGTCCTTGATTCCGTCGGCCATTGTCGTTGCTCCTTTCAAAGCCCGGTCAGCTGTTCCAGCTTTTCCGGATAACGCTCGCCCTGCACCGTGATTCCGGCGGCCGCCGCCTCGATCTCGCCCAGCTCGCCGGCCGACAGCTCCAGGGCTGCGGCACCGATATTTTCTTCCAAGCGATGCAGCTTGGTAGTGCCGGGGATCGGCGCGATCCACGGCTTGCGGGCCAGCAGCCAGGCCAGAGCGACTTGGGCGGGCGTGGCGTTTCTTTCGGCCCCGATGCGCGTCAGCAGATCGACCAAAGCTTGGTTGGCCTTACGAGCCTCCGGTGTAAAGCGGGGCAATTGATTGCGGAAATCCGTCTTGTCGAAGCTGGTGTTCTCGTCGATTTTTCCGGTCAGGAAGCCTTTGCCCAAAGGACTGTAGGGAACGAAGCCGATTCCCAGTTCTTCGACGGTGGGCAGGACGTCGGCCTCATGCTTGCGGGTCCACAGGGAATATTCGCTCTGAACCGCTGCCACCGGCTGGATGGCATGAGCCCGGCGGATGGTCTGAGCCCCCGCTTCCGACAGGCCGAAATGCTTAACCTTGCCGTCCTTGATCAGGTCCTTGATCGCACCGGCCACCTCTTCGATGGGAACGTCCGGGTCAACGCGGTGCTGATAGAACAGATCAATGGCGTCGACACGCAGACGCTTCAACGATGCTTCGGCCACCTTACGGATGTTTTCGGGCCGGCTATCCAGCCCCAACCATCCCGCGGAGCCGTCGGGATTGAGCTTGAAGCCGAATTTAGTGGCGATCACCACCTTGCCTTTGAAGGGTTCCAAGGCTTCGCCCACCAGATTTTCGTTGGTATAGGGGCCATAAACCTCGGCGGTATCAAAAAAGGTCACGCCTCTTTCCACGGCCTGACGCAACAGCCTGATCATTTCCTGCCGATCCGGCGGCGGGCCATAGGAGAAGCTCATGCCCATGCAGCCCAAACCGATGGCCGAAACCTCAAGACCACTCTTTCCCAAAATGCGCTTTTGCATCGTCGTTCTCCGGTTACGCCTGATATTGGTCGTCTGCGACCTTTTCCATCCAGCCCGCCACTTTGCCGTCCAAGGTTTCGGCAATGGCGATGTGAGGCATGGCCGTGCTGACGGCGGCGCCGTGCCAGTGGCGCTCCCCCGGCGAGAACCAAACGACATCGCCCGGCCGGATTTCCATCACCGAACCGCCATCACCCTGCGCCCAGCCGTGGCCGGCCGTGACGACCGGTCTGTCCCAGCGGATGAGTATGCCAGGCGGTACGCGCTCCCGGCTCAAAGGTGACGAAAGCGCCGCTGACGCGGGCGCCCCCGTTTCCCTGAAACGGCTGGTCGACACGTACCGTACCGGTGAAATAATCGCTCGGCCCCTGAACCGAGGGCTGGGAGCCATTGCGCCTGACGTCCATGATGCCTTGCCTTTCGACATCCGCGATGAATGCGTTGGACGAAATTTATCAGCAGCGGCGCAAAGCAATTAGGTGGAAAGATCAGCATAAACTTATGAGAAAATTTCATAAATCCCGCGCATGCCGGATTTCGGCGGTGCCGCCGAAAGAGCATTTCAAATCCCGGAGCCTTATTCCCGTGACGCTTCCGCCGCCAACGAGAATTCTACCGGAACGACCAGGGTCAGCCGGTCTTTCTGGAGCTCGTCGGGAAACGGATGGAAGGGTGCGGCGTGACGGATCATGCGGCCGACTTCTTCGTTCAAGGCATCCGAGACGGAGCCTTGCTCGATTTTCCAGTCCAGAACCTCTCCCGCCCGGTTCAGCGAAAACCGCAGACGCACCACGCCTTCTTCGCCAGCCATCCGCGCCGAAGGAGGATAGTGTTTTTCACGTTCAAGCTTGGCCCGGATCATTCCGATATATGTGGGTGGCGGACCGGCATGAACGGAAGCCGCCTTTTCCGACAACACCGTCAAACGGTCCTCCTGCCTGCCGCTGGTTGCCAGAGCCGATGCCTCCGAGCTTTCCGATACGTCGTCTTCAGGCCTGACCTGAGGTTTCGCCATATTCGCTTCCGGCCGGTGCAGCGGGTTCTTATGCTCCGGTCGCCGGAACGCCGTCTCCGCACCTGCGCCTTTGCTGACAATCACCTTGGGAGCAGGTTGAACCGCCGCCACCGCCGCTTGCACCACCATCGTGTCGTCGGCAATAGGAACATCGGCGGGACTTGGCTTAGCTTCGGCGGCCAAGACCGGCTCGGCAGCCATTGGCAGCAATTCAATCTGCGGCAAAGAAGAGGACGGCTTGGGCTCTATTGCGCAAAACAGCAGAAACCCAAAGACCGCTACTGCATGCAGCAGCAACGATCCGGCCCATGCCCCCGAAGTCCCCAACGCCCTATATTTCCAGCGCAAAAGTCCCCTGATCATGGCAGCGCCCCCCTCGGCACCGGTTGCCCTTCCGCAATCAGGGACAGACGTGACACCCCAGCACTTCCCAAGCGAGCCAGCAAATCCATGATCTGACCGTAATCCACCTCTTTGTCGGCCCTGACGTAAAGAATCAGATTGGGGTCTGCCTTGGCTCGCTCGGCCAGCAGGCCGGACAGCGCTTCAGCCGATATCGGCTGTTCGGCAATAAACAGATGGCGCTCTTTGTCCAGACTGACCACCAACGGCTGATTGGGCGCCGACAAGGCTTGAGCCGAGGCCTTGGGCAGCTTCAACGGCACACCGACCATCATCAGCGGCGCGGTGACCATGAAAATGATCAGCAACACCAACATGACGTCGATAAAAGGCGTGACATTGATTTCGGATAGCAGGCGCGGAGCGGCGCGCACATGCTGTTCATAGGCATGGCGATTCATTCGGCAGCCCTCGGACGAAACAGCTCGCTTTGACGCGCCGAGCGGCCGATAGCCAAAGAAAAGCGCCGGAACAGGCCGGAAAAATCCGTCGACAGCTTGTTGTAGGCAACCGAGGCGGGAATGGCGGCGGCCAATCCGATGGCCGTGGTGGATAAAGCCTCGGCAATGCCGGGAGCCACCACCGCCAAACTGGTATCGTTGGCCTGAGCGATGCCAGCGAAGCTGTGCATGATGCCCCAAACCGTGCCGAACAGCCCGATAAAAGGAGCCGACGAACCGATGGTGGCCAGATAGGGCAGCCGGCTCTCGGCCTTGGTCAGGTGCTCGAACAGGGTATCGCGCATTGCCGTCTCGATGCGCTCGTGACGCTCGGCGGCGGTTTCACCGGGATGGCGCAGGGCCGCTTCTTCCCGGCCCGCCTCGGCAATAGGACGGCAAATCCCCTGCCCCACCATGTCGAGCCTCCCCTGTTTAGCGGCAACCTCGAACCGAGCCGCATCGCGGCGCAGGAGCAGTATCACGCGGACTTTATCCAGGATGATTGCCCAGCTCCACACCGAGCATAGCAGCAGAACCGCCAGAACCCCCTGTACGACGCCGGTAGCCTGGAGAAAAAGCCCGCTTACGGATAGATCGATCTGAGGCATGACGGCCCCTCCTTTAGATTTACACGGAACATTAAGTTGCGAAGTCGAAGCGTCTGGAATGCAGTAGCCCGACGCTTTCGCGATGGGCGACACTGACGATGGCCGCCTTGGGCAGAACGTCGAACAGATGCCGGTACAAAATGGCCTCATCAGCCTCGTCCAGGGCTGAAGTCGCTTCGTCGAGAAACAGGAAATCCGGCTTTGTCAGCATCGCCCGAGCAAATCCCAGTCGCTGCATTTCTCCCGGAGACAACCTTTGCTGCCAATGGGCGGCTTCGTTCAGGCGAGGAATCAGATGCTCCAGGCGGCAGCGCTCCAGTATCTCCGCGATCTCGGGCTTATTGTGCCGACCCGGCGGATCAGGATAATCCAATGCCGTCCGCAGGCTGCCGACCGGAAGATAGGGCCGTTGCGGCAGAAACATCAGGCTGGCCCCCTGAGGCAACAGAACCCGGCCGCCGCCATGAGGCCAAAGCCCGGCGATGGCTCCGAGCAAGGTGCTTTTGCCGCATCCCGATGGACCGGTAACCACCGTACGGCTGCCTTTGGGAAAACGAACCGCCAGATTATCCGCCAGCAGACCCCCGCCGGGCAGATGCAGACTGACGGCATCCGTCGACAAGCCATCATCGGAGATCATATGACGCCGGATGCTCTCGGGCTGCCCTTCCACCCGTGCCAGAGCATCTTGAAAATCGCTCAAACGACGCACCGCCGACAGCCATAACGAGATATCCTGATAGTTCTGAATGATCCAGTTCAGCGATACGTCGATCTGAATAAAGGCCTGATTGGCCTGCACCAGGGCTCCCAGTGGCAGCCCCCCGGCAAAGTAGCGCGGCGCCATGATCAGATAGGCGACATTGCCGGACATCTGCCCAAAGGCCCGGTTGGCCAGAACCAACCCTTTCTTGCAGCGGATCACCCGCAACCAGTTGCCCATGACCAGAGAAAAGGCATCCTTCAGCCGCCGCCCCTCTCCCTCGGCTCCACCCATCAGGGCGATGCTGCCGGCGTTTTCCCTTACCCGAACCAGTGAAAAACGAAAGTCCGCCTCCGTCTTCTGCTGGAGAATATCCAGCCCCGGCAAGCGGCGGCCGATCAGATGGGTGATCAGACTGCCCAACAGTGAATAGAGCACCGCCGCCCACAGCAACAATCCCGGCAGATGAAAGCCGAAAACAGCGAAATCCGACGACATCCGCCACAGAATGGCGGCAAAAGCGCCGATGCCGAGAACCGCGTGGATCATCCCGGTGAACAGATCCAGCGTCTTGTCGACGAACAGAGCCACATCCTCGCCAATCCGCTGATCGGGGTTATCAGCCTCGACCGCCGCCAATTGCAGACGGTAATAATTCTGCCCCGCCAACCAGCGATCGATTAGCCATCGCGTCATCCAGCCACGCCAACGCCAGGTCAGCAGCTGGGTGAAATAGAAGTCGTGAACCACGCAGAGCAGCAGTAGGATGAACAGCCCGCCCCAACGCAGCAATTGGGATAGAAAGGCCGTCAGGTCATGATCCTGAATGGCGTTGAACAAGGCGCCGCTGGTCAGATTGAACCCGACCCCGACCAACGTCAGCCCGACGTGGCAGCCGACCGCCCCAGCCAACAGTGCCAAGGCCTTCCACCGATCCGACGAGGTCCAGAACGGACCGATCAGCCGCCAGAGTTCTTTCATAAAATGCATGAATCCACCTGTCCGGCCCCTCCGGCGATGAAACCGGAGAAGCCGTCTTTGGAGTTACATCTTGACCTTGAGGGTCAGCATGAAGTTCTGAGGATCACCGTAGGTGTTGTAGACCCCCAGAGAACGCCCGGTCGTGATGAAGTACTTGGTGTCGGTGATGTTGTTGGCGTTGAGAGCCAGCGACAGATGGTCGTTGATCTCGTAACCGATCAGGCCGTTCAGCACGCCATAGGAGGATTGGGCGATATAGGAGTTACTGGAGTTGCCCCAGATGCGGCTTTGCGCATCCAAACCCAAACCCAGGCTGAGCCCTTTCAGCTCGCCGGTTTCAAAACTGTATTTGGCCCAGGCCTTGATCATGTGCCGCGGATACCAATTGGTTGGCGTCGTGCCGGTACCGGTCTTGTCCACCAGCAACTGAGAGATCATGTAGCTGTAGCTGGCGCTGACGTCCCAGCCGGGGGCGAGCCTGCCGCCAATCTCGAAATCGACGCCCCGGGTTTCCATCTCGCCCATGGCCAGATAATAGCCATTGTGATCGGGATCGGCGTAGGAGCGGTTGATATCGTCGATGTCGTAATAGGCCAACGAGACATTGAGCTTGTTGTCGAACCAGCTTCCCTTGGTGCCGAATTCGTATTGCTGCCCCTGACGCGGCTGCAAGGGGCCGCTGCTATAGCTCTGCTGGCTTTGCGGCATGAAGATTTCGGCCCAACTGCCGTACAGGGCGATCTCCTTGGTCAGATCGTAGATCGCGCCGCCATAGGGGGTAACCTGCCCTCCGGCCTTGGCGCCCTGGGTCCATGAGGTTTCCGTGCTGGGGCTGACTTTGCGGGTGCGCGTGTCGAAATAGGTGACGCGGCCGCCACCCACTAAAGTCAGCGGATCCAACACGCTCAGACGCACCTGACCATAGGGACCGTATTGGAAGATGTCGGTCTTTTTACCGTTGTCGTAGGCAATGTTGCCGGGGTTGGTCAGGGTGCTGGGCAGGCTGAAAATGCTGACGTTGGAGACATCAGCCAACGAACCCTCTTTATAGGTTTCGTTGTAGCTATCGGTATTCAGCCCCAGCAGCAGCTTGTGCGTGCGCCCCAGCAGGTCAAACGGCCCCGACATGTAGGCGTCGGTGGCATAGTGGTAATAGCGTTCGGAGTACGCTTCCGGCCCCCAATAGGAGGTCGTCATGGTCGAGGTGTTGACCCCCGCCTTCGGCTCGGAATTCAGGTTGGTTTCCTGCTCCTGACGCCAGACTCCCTGAATCTTGCCGGTCCAGCCGTTGGCGAAGCGATGTTCGACGCTGGCGTTTTCCTCATGGATCATATCCTCGTCCATGCTCCAGGCGGTCATCGTGTTGAACGAGCGCGGCAGATTCAGGCGTTGTCCCGTGGCGGACAGGGGCTGACCATAGAAAGGACTTTGCCGGTTCGTCTGAACGGCAAGGGATAGGGTCGCCGTGGTGCTGGGATCGATGTCGTATTCCACTTCGCCATAGCCCAGGCGTTTCACCTGGCTGGCGTTGTCGTAATAGAAATTCCGGTCCTGGGCCACCGCCACCAAACGCGCCCGCAAAGACCCGTCTTCGTTCAACGGCGCAGTGATATCGCCTTCGGCCCGGCGGTTGTTCCAAGAGCCATAGCTGAGGCTGGTCGAGGCCGCCGCCGTCTTCTGAGCCTTTTTGGTCACCAGATTGACCACACCTCCCGGCTGCCCGGCCCCGTCCAGCAATCCGGCCGGCCCATGCAGGAATTCCAGGCGGTCATAGATAGCCAGATCCAACTGCTGAAACGTGGTGAAGCTGTTATAGGACGGGATGCCGTTGTACATGCCGCCGATGGAATAGCCGCGGGCGTTGTACTGGGATTGCACGCCATTGTTCGGCAGGGCTGTCACGCCCGGCATTTCCCGCATGGCCTGAAAGATGTCGGTGATCCCCCGGTCATCCAGATATTGCCGGGTTTCCACTGACACCGTGTTGGCAATGTCCTTGGTCGATGTCGCCGTCTTGTCGGCAACCGAACTGGCGTTGCTGGTATAGGATTTGGTCCCCTCGGTTTGGCTAACCAGCGGCTGCTGACCTTGGATGGCGCCGTCGGTCACCGAGATTTTCGGCACCTCGATCACGTCCTCAGCCTCATCGGCCCGTACCGGAGCGGCTAGAAAGACCCAAACGGCCAGAGACGCCCAGGCCGCCAGGCCGTGGCGGTGAATTTGAAACGAGCCCATGAAAATATCCCCCGTTCCGGCTTCAGCGGCAAAGCTCCCCAAGGCGCCACCGGGAAACCGAACTGATTTCGAAGCGTGATGACACTGGCGGCTGGCCGATCAGGCCAGTTCCGCACCGAATCCGGCGTCGGAGACGGCACGGATGACCGCCGCTGGCTCGATCGCCGGATGTTCGACACGCACCGCCCCTGAAGACAAATCGATGTCGACGTCGGCGCCGGGCAACAACTCTTCGATCAGACGTTTGACGCGGCCCGAGCAACCGCCGCAACGCATTCCGGTAATATTGAACTTAGGCATGGCTTGCCCTCCGGACCTCCTTCGCAGAATCCGCTCACAGGGATTCGGCAGGAGGCAGAAATGAATCATCGATTCCCATCCGCCCAATGGGCGGACAGGCTGTCTGTTAAGCGATGTTCAAATCGGAAGAGGGAGGTGCGCGCGGAGGCGCCGAGGACGGAAAACGCGCCGGAACGAAATGCAGGCGCTCGGCGGCAAAAGCGAAAAGCCTGGCACTCTCGATCGGCTTTTCAAGAAGAGAGGCGCTTTGCGGGAGAGCGATACCGCCATGCAGCAAAGGCAGGCAGAAAACGCAATGGACCGCGTGATGGCCGGAATCGTCGGGAAACCCATGAGACTGCGACCCGCCGCCCTGTCCGTCGTCATGCGACGAACAATATTCCATGGCCTGAGCCAGGGCGGCCAGCGGATCGGCCGTCGTCCGGCCGACCGGCAAAATCCCGCTGGCCAGCACATTGACAGCCAACAGAACAACGGCAAACCAGGACACGCACATCTGCCGCGCATTCCCAAGCATGCTCGGATCGGTATCTTCCAGACAAGTGCGCCGGGTCTTACTCATCACTTGTCTCTAATGTCACCCCTCCACCAAGAAGTCAATTTTAAGACGACATATGAGAACTGTTCAAAATTTCCGAAGTTCAAAGACAACTTTCGGGTGATAGGGATAATCTCTTCCAAGCGCCCGGACGAGCGCTTCCGCGCCGGTAACGAAGGAATCACGGCCGAGGCTGGCCTTCTCCCTCCGGGTGAAACCTGCATGATTTCGTCTGGCGCCGGAAACACGAAAGCCCGTAAGCGCTTTGGCTTACCGGCTTTTGGTTTAGCAGCAGGAGCAGGATTTGGCCTCAAACGAACTCGGCTCAATGCATGAGCTTGGTTTCGGGTCTCGGGCTCGACATCAATTTAGCCGGGCACGCATCAGCAACCGCCTGCGAAGCAGGCCTCGACTTGGCGCCCGTGGTGGATGCTCATGGGGGGGAGACGCTCGCTCCAGACAGCAGACACCCCGGTTTCATAGGATCCTCGTGGCTAGGCCAGAAAGCCCCCTCGATGTAGCCCGCCAGTTTTTGGAAATAACCGACGCTCGGCTGAGCGGCGACAGCGCTCCAGTGCGGTTTCAAGGAAACCGGCGCACCCGTAAAACCATTCTCAGGCAACGGATTCTGCCCTGTTGCCTAATTCCCCTCCTAAAGAGCGACAATTAACTTGCATTACGATAGTGACAAGCGCCTAATGGCTTTCATCATAAAAGTTACTAAGGATGTGCCGCCATGCAGCGCAAGAGCTTCGGCAATATGCAATGTCCCATCGCCCGCAGCCTGGAGCGTGTCGGCGAATGGTGGAGCATTCTGATTCTGCGCGATTGCTTTCACGGGTTGAGACGCTTCGACGAGTTCGAGAAAAGCCTGGGGATCGCCCCCAACATGCTGACCAAGCGCCTGAATGGCCTAGTCGAGGCCGGGCTGCTGGAGCGGCGTCAATACAACGACCGGCCGCCCCGCTTCGAATATGTCCTGACCGAACGGGGGCGCGATTTCCGTCCGGTACTGCAGGCCTTGCTGACCTGGGGCAACAAGCATTTCGCCCCCGAAGGGGCCAGCGTGCTGATCGTCAATCAAGAGACCGGCCAGATCGCCGAGCCGGTGATGGTGGACGGCATCAGCGGCCGCCCCCTGTCCGATCCGGTGTTCCGTTCGGCTCCCGGTCCGGCCGCCGACGAACGGACCCGCCAGCGTCATACCGGCCGGGTCGGCCTGTCACAGACCTGACGGAGGCGATCATGGGCGTTTCGAAGCGAATGGCATCCGCCGGCCTGGGCACGCTGATTGTGCTCGTCGGCGCTTGGTACGGTTATGGCTGGTGGACCGAAGGCCGCTTCATCGAAAGCACCGACGATGCCTATGTCGGCGGCGATGTCACGGTGATGGCTCCCAAGATTGCCGGCTTCATCGCCCAGGTGGCGGTCGAGGATAATCAAGAGGTTCATGCCGGTGATCTTCTGGTCAGGCTGGACGACCGCGACTATCGCGCCGCCCTGGCCAAGGCCGAGGCGCTGGTCGATGGGGAGCGCGCCACCCTGGCCAATCTGGAGGCGTCGCGTCATTTGCAGCAGGCCAAGGTCGCCGAGGCGCGGGCGAGTATTTCCGGTACCGCCGCCGAGTCCGTTCGCGCCCATGACGATCAGGTACGCTACCGCAATCTGTCCTCCACTTCGGCGGTATCGGTGCAGGCCTTTCAGAAGGCCGACGCCGAATACAAGCAGGCATTGGCCGGCCAGCAGCGGGCACAGGCGGGATTGCAAGCGGCGGAACGCCAGTTGGAGGTGATCGACACCCAAAAGCAGCAGGCCGAAGCCGCCCTGGCCGCCGCCGAAGCCGATCGGGAAACCGCCCGTCTCAATCTCGGCTACACTGAACTGAGGGCCCCGTTCGATGGCGTGATCGGCAACCGCAGCGCCCGTCAGGGCTCCTATGCCACCATTGGCGCCGCCCTGGTCTCGGTCGTGCCGGCCAGGGGCTTGTGGGTCGACGCCAATTTCAAGGAAAACCAGCTGGCCCATATGCGCCCCGGCCAGTTGGTGAGCGTCGAGGCCGACGTGCTGCCCGGCAAGGTCTTCCAGGGGCATGTCGCCAGCCTGGCTCCGGCCACCGGGGCGCAGTTCAGTCTGCTGCCCGCCGAAAACGCCACCGGCAATTTCACCAAGATCGTCCAGCGGGTTCCGGTCCGCGTGCAGCTGGATGGCGCCGCCGGCGATCTCGGCCTGCTGCGTCCCGGACTTTCGGTGACCGCTTCGGTCGACCAACGCCGGAGAGGCTGATCATGGCCACCGCCCCCCACGAGATGAGCACCGGCGCCAAGATCATCGCCTTCGGCACCATGGCCGTGGGGTTCTTCATTGCGCTGCTTGATATCCAGATCGTCTCGGCCTCGCTACGCGACATCGGCGGCGGGCTGTCGGCCGGCGCCGACGAAGTGGCCTGGGTGCAGACCAGCTATCTGATCGCCGAGATCATTGTCATTCCGCTGTCGGGCTGGCTGTCCCGGGTGATGTCGACCCGCTGGCTGTTCTCGCTTTCGGCGGCGGGCTTCACCATCACCAGCCTGATGTGCGGATGGGCCTGGGACATCCAGTCGATGATCGTCTTCCGCGCCTTGCAGGGCTTTCTCGGCGGATCAATGATCCCGACGGTGTTCACCACTTCGTTCGCCTTCTTTCAGGGGCATCAGCGCGTCATTTCAGCGGCGGTGATCGGCTCATTGGCGTCGCTGGCGCCGACCTTGGGGCCGACGATAGGCGGCTGGATCACCGACCATTATTCCTGGCATTGGCTGTTCTTCATCAACCTGCTGCCGGGGCTGTTCGTCGCGGTGGTGGTGCCGCTGATGGTGCATGTCGACCGTCCCAACCCCGAACTGCTGAAGGGAGCCGACTATCTCGGCATGATCCTGATGGCGCTGTTCCTGGGCACCTTGGAATATACCCTGGAGGAAGGTCCGCGCTGGAACTGGATGTCGGACGAGACGATCCGCACCACCGCCTGGATTTCCGCTTTGTCGGGCGTCGCCTTCGTCTGGCGCAGCCTGAGCTTCGTCCATCCCATCGTCGATCTGCGGGCCTTGAAAAGCCTCAACTTCTCGCTGGGCTGCCTGTTTTCCTTCGTCACCGGGCTGGGCATCTTCTCGGTGATCTATCTGACGCCGCTGTTTCTGGGCCGGGTGCGCGGCTTCAGCGCCCTGGATATCGGTTTGGCGGTATTTTCGACCGGCATCTTCCAGGTCAGCGCCATTCCCCTCTACACCTTCCTGGCGCGGCGGGTCGATCTGCGCTGGCTGCTGATGCTGGGCTTCGTCATCTTCACCCTCAGCATGCTGCTGTTCCTGCCGATCACCCATGACTGGGGCTGGCGTGAATTGCTGCTGCCCCAGGCTTTGCGCGGTTTTTCCCAGCAATTCATGGTCGCTCCCACCGTCACCCTGACCCTGGGCGGGCTAGCCCCCGAGCGGCTGAGACTGGCCTCCGGCTTATTCAACCTGATGCGCAATTTGGGAGGCGCTATCGGCATTGCCGCCTGCGGCACCATTCTGAACGATCGCACCAACCTGCATTTCCTGCGTCTGGCCGAACATCTGAACGCCGGCAACGCCGCCATGGCCGGGTGGATGCAACGGATGTCGGTCGGCGAAACCCTGAGCCTGGGCGGCGATGCCGTCCGTGGACATGGCGCGGCTTTAAAGGCGCTGTGGTCCCTGACCTTACGCGAAGCGCAGACGCAAACCTATGCCGACGCCTTTCTGATGGTACTGGTCTGCTTCGCCGCCGTGACGTTCCTGGTTCCGCTTCTCCGCAAAGTCGGGGCTCCGGCCCAGCCGTCGGCGGATGCGCATTGACATGGCCAAGCCTCAAGGAGTGAGCGAGATGACCCATGATTTGCCCGTCGACGCCGCGCCGCCTGCTCTCGGGCTGCTGGCCATTAAGACTATTTGCCGCGCTGCCGGGGCCGACGACGTCGCCTTCGTCGAATTGAACCGTCCGCGACTGGCGGGACAGCGGGACGGTATCCTGCGGGCCATTCCCTGGGCGAAAAGCTTCATGGTTTTCGCTCGCCGGCTCAACCGCCATGCCCTTCGCTCGCCCATGCGCAGCATCTCGTCGGCCGAGTTCACGTCGGGCGGCCACGATGTCAAAGAGATCATTCATAAAACAGTGCGGGATCTGGAAGATGCCGGCATTCGCTCGCTGGGCATCTCGGGCCTCTTCCCTTTCGAATTCAACCGCAGCGACGGTCCGCCTTTCGTGGTGCCATTGAAGATCCTGGCCGAGGAGGCCGGATTGGGCCTGATGGGCAAGAACCGCATGGTGCTGCACCCCCGTTTCGGCTCGGACCTCTATCTTGGCGCCATCGCCCTGGATGTTTCCTCGCATGACGAGGGGGTTGGACGCCCATTGTCCGAGTCGCCCTGCCTCGACTGCAATATGTGCGCGGTGGCCTGCCCCACCGGCGCCATCGCCAAGGACGGGCATTTCGACTTCGGCAGCTGCATGACCCACAACTATCGGGAGAAGGTGGGCGGCTTCGTCGAATGGGTGCATACCCTGGCGGATTCGAAGAACCGTCACGATTATCGCCGGCGGGTCAGCGACACCGAAACGCTGTCCTGGTGGCAGAGCCTGGGATACGAGGCCAACACCCATTGCGATTACTGTGTCGCCGTCTGCCCGGCGGGAGACGAGGCGGTCAGCTTTCTGGCCGACCGCAAGCCGCATTTCCGCGAGGTGGTCGGGCCGTTGCGCGAACGCGCCGAAACGGTGTTCGTGGTTCCCGGCTCGGACGCCGAAGCTCACGTCGCCGCGACCTATCCGCATAAGAAGATCCGCCGCATCGGCAGCGGCCGCAGCCCGGCCTCGATCGCCAATCTGATGGCCATGCTGCCGCTGGTATTCCAGCGCGGACGGTCGCAGGGTATTGCCGCCCGCTATCACTTTCGCTTCCACGGCAAGGAGGTCATGGAGGCCACGGTGGATATCCGCGATCAAAGGATTTCCGTCTCGCCCGGCCTGGACGGCAAGGCCGATCTGGTGGTTCGGGCCGATAGCGAATCTTGGCTGGGCTTTTTACGGCATGAGCGCAAATTGCCCTGGGAAATGCTTCGGGGTCGTATCCACCTGCAAGGCTCGCCCGCCAGGCTCAGGGAATTCGGCCGCTGCTTTCCCGGTTGAAGACATGGAAAACCCGCAGCAGCATCACGTGGCCAAATCGCTGAATGATCCCCGCCGTCCGCGCCGGGGCAGAAAGGAGTTTTTGCAATGTCTCGTACATTCCTCATCACCGGCGCCAGCAAGGGAATCGGTCTGGCGCTCACTCATCGTTTGAACAATTTAGGGCATCATGTCGTCGGTCTGGCCCGACATACCCCGGCAGACTTCCCCGGCACGCTGATCCCGGTGGATCTCGGCGACCAAGGCGCAACCGACGCCGTATTGTCCGATCTTGCCAGCCGCTTCACCTTCGACGGCGTGGTCAATAATGTCGGCCTGGTCCGCCCGCAACGCCTTGGGCAGATAGAACTCGCGGCGCTGGATGAGGTTCTGCGCGTCAACCTGCATCCCGCCGTGCAAATGGTCCAGGCTCTGCTTCCTGCCATGCAAGCCCGCGGCTGGGGCCGGATCGTCAATATTTCAAGCCTTACCGTCTTGGGCAGTGTCGAACGGACAGCCTATGCCGCGGCCAAGGCGGCTTTGGTCAGCTTCACCCGCGGCTGGGCGCTGGAACTGGCAACGACCGGCGTCACGGTCAACGCCGTCGCACCCGGTCCGACCGAGACGGAATTGTTTCGAACCAACAATCCGCCTGGCAGCGAGAGCGAGCAGCGTTATCTTGCCGGCGTGCCGATGGGACGTTTCGGCACGCCCGATGAAATCGCCGCCGCCATCACCTTCCTGCTGTCGGATGAGGCCGGTTTCATTACAGGGCAAACCCTACACGTGGATGGTGGGGCCTCAATCGGTAGACGGGCGTTTTAAAAGCGCTTCGGCAGTAAAAACATTTTTCCGGCATCCTGAACCAACCTTGGCGTCAAAGCGAATTCGGCTGATGTCTTCTTGGAAATTCGATATCGACGGGGACGGTTATCGAGCATCCCTGACGAGGCGCAACCCGATGTAGGGGCATTTGACATCAATGTCACTACGTCGGGAGCTTCTTTTCAGTTGCGGCGGATAGGCTCCCCAGGAACCGCCTTTCAAAACATGCGAGGCGCACTCCTGATCTCGGTAAGGTTGGCCATCGGCGATGTCGGGAATTGACTGGCTCCAGCAGTCGGAGGTCCATTCCCATAAATTTCCGCTCATATCGTAAAGCCCATATTTGTTTGGCCGTTTGGCTTCTGCCGGTTGAGTGGATCGCCTGGAATTACTGGTGTACCAAGCCACTGCCTCCAGGTCGTTGCCGCCGCAATAGCTTTCCCCATCCACGCCGCCGCGGCAGGCATATTCCCATTCGGCCTCGGTCGGCAGCCGGAAGAGTCCTCGTCCCAGCTTGTTAAGCCGTGTCAGAAAGTCCTGAGCGTCTTCCCAATGCACCTGATCTACGGGATAACCGTCAGGCTTTCGGACAACAGACGGATCGGTCCGTTCCAGTTGTCCCCATTGGCCTCGGGTAATCTCGGTTCGGGACATCCAGAAACCGGCGACGGTCCTTGACCGGACCGGCTGTTCCACCTCGGGGCAATTGGCGCCGCCCGATGGCTGGCAGCCTTGACGGAACTGCCCGCCGGGAACCCAAACGAACACGATGCCGGTTGTCGGCTCCGTCCACTGCGTTCCCGGCTGAGACTCCGCTGTCTGCCCCGTCACGGAAAAAAGACAAGCCGATAAGGCTACGAAAGAAAGAAGCCGCCACACCATCTCCAGGCACTCCAATATCCGTACTCAGAGTGCAGGTGGCTCACACTTTCCGCGATGACGAAACGCAATGCCTCGAAGAAACAGCGGACGCCACCATCATTTTTAGCTGCTCGTGCGAAATGTTAATGCGGCTGGTGCCCAGAACCATCAAAACAGTTCAACCGGCTGTTGGATAGACCTCTGGTGGCCTCGAAAAGGTAAAGCCATCTCAACCTGACCGATGCCATTAAAGAGCAAGAGGATTTCCAGCCAAAGTGGTTAACCGGACGAATGCTCCGACTATCTTGCCGAGATAAAGCGCAAATGCCCGGCAATCCGAGGCTTGCCCCCGGTGTCTGATGGATGATTGACGCCATCGTAAACGACGACGTCCTCAAAATCGAAGGGACTGACGCCTTCCAGGCAAGCGGCATTGATACCGAACAGATTCGGGTCCGAACGACGTTGATGATGGGTATATATGCCGCACTTCGAGCAAAACCAATGCTGTGTCGACATCGTGTGAAACTGATACCGGCTGAGCTGCTCCGCACCCGATACGATCCGAAATTCCACGAGTTTTGCGGAAACGACAACGGCGCCGCGCATCCGGCAATACGAACAGGTGCAACGGCGTGCCGAACTCAAACCGTCGGCGAGCCGCACCTGAAAGCGCACGCTCCCACAGTGGCAAGCTCCGTCGATCCATGGTGTGTCTGATGTCATTTTGCGAACCTTCATAAAGTGTTGGGGCAGCAGAATTTCACGTGACATCATGCAGATGGGGCCGCAGCGTCAGAACAAGCGGCACGATCAGAGCCGCAGTTACCGCCGAGGCCAGCACGCCGATCCCCTGGCTGCTATGATCGGCAACGGCGCCGTAGAGGATTGGCGCAACGCCTCCTGAGCCGATGACACAGGTATAAAAGATTGCGAAGGCCCGTCCCGTATCGCCTTTGGCAAGCTCCGGCACACTGCCATAAAGAACCGATGAAGTGCCGTTAAGCACAATACCGAGGACCGGCAGCAGGGCCAGCGTTGATCCCAGCGGCGTAAGCAACGTTGCTGCGATCAGAAAGGCTGTAGCGGCCTCGGTCGCCATGACGCAGCCGACCACACCCAGCCGCTCGCCGAGCCAACCGCAGGTCGCCTTGCCGAAAGCGCCGCCGATGAATAAAAGGCCGAGCGCCAGCCCAACCGTCGGCGTGTTTCCGCCTCGCCCATGAATGAGGAACGGCAGAAACAGCAGATACCCCATGCGGGTTGCCGTATCGAGTGCTCCGATCGCCGACAGAATGGCGAAACCGCCGCGGCCACAGCCGCGGCCAAAAGCGGCTCCCTCTGTGGTGTTCCTGGTAACGGGAACCGCCTGGGCAAGTGACCACAAAAAGGCCGCCAGAACGAACCCAAGCACCGCCATCAGGGCAAGGACCGATTGCCAGGCCAGGACCGGCAGCAGCAGAGCGACCAGCGCCGGTAAACCGGCCTTCCCGAGATCACCCGAGAAATTATAGATGCCAAGAGGACGCCGCGCCCCTTTGCCGTAACTGCCGGTGACCAACATCGAACCGAGCGGGTGCTGGATGCTCGATCCGATACCCGCCACGATCAAACCAACGCAAAGACCGGCGAAACCGAACGGCAGCGCCATGATCAGCAAGCCCGCCGATGCGATGGCGGCTGACAGGATGAGCGCAGCCCACGGCGACAAGCCGCGAAGCGCTTGAGTTGCCGGGATTTGCAGTCCCCCCATCGTCCCAGAATAGAGAGCGCGAACGATGGCAAGCGCCGCATAGGAAAGCCCGAACTGAGTTTGCCATACAGGTAGGAAAGCATAGAGACCGTCGGTGTAGCCGTCATGAAGTGCGTGGGAAAGGCATGCCGTTAGAAGACTGCGCGACTTTACCGCAGCCGGTAAGCCGTGGTCAGTCACTGCCGCATTGGAAGCTATCGTGGTTGTCATTGCGGAATGGTAGATAAGTGACTAATTATCAACAAGTAGCTCATTGATCACGATACATGTCAGCTTAAATCACGGATATTATGCGTCATCTTCCCCCTCTCAACGCGTTACGGGTTTTCGAGGTTGCATCCCGAACAGGCAGCTTCGTCGACGCGGCTGCGGAACTCGGTGTTACCCATGGCGCGGTCAGCCGTCAGATTGCCGCGCTTGAAAGCTGGTTGGGGCAGAGACTCTTCACGAAAGAGGGCCGCCGCATGGTCGCGACCCCGATGGCGAAAATCTTTGCCGCCGAGATCGGTCTTTCGTTCGACCGGCTGGCGGTTGCCGCCGAGGCTTGCGGCCGGCCCGGCGCACGCCGCATCTTGCGGGTCAGCGCCCCCACCAGTTTTGCCATGCGCTGGCTGATCCCACGGCTCCATCGGTACCACGCCGATTACCCGCATGTTGAAGTCGCGGTGACCACGGTTTCCACTGTGCTTGAGGAATTACGCGGCGGCGTCGACGTAGCAATCCGGCGCGGCGTTGCCCGAGAGAATGCATGGCCTCAGCACCACGCCGTGCCGGTGCTGAATAACGTCGACACGCTGATCATGAGCCCCACACTGTTCGCGCGTCGACCGGTCTTGAAGCCATCCGACATCGAAGGGCATACGCTGCTGGCCAGCGAGACCCGCGCCGGCGATTGGTCTGACTGGCTCGAAGCGGCGGGGCTTCGGCATCTTGCCGGGTATCCCCGGCAGATCTTTGATCATTTCTTCGTCACGCGCCAGGCGGTGGAAGATGGGCTCGGCATCGGAATTGGCCCTCTTCCGATGCTGGAAATCGACATTGCCAGCGGCAGGCTGATAACACCGCTGCCAGACATTCGGGTTCCGCGGACGGGTTACGTTGCGGTCATTCCACGTCAGGCCGACGCAGGAACTCTGCTTGCCGGCTTCATCGATTGGCTCGTTGCAGAGGCTCGCGGGCCGGTTGGTGGACGACAGCAAGAACCTGAGCGCAAATAGGACCGGCTAGGTCGGCTTTGTGCCGCTTCCCGATAACGGCCATCTCGCCAAACCGATCGAGCCTCCCGTGGAGACTGGGGGAAGTTGGCGGCATTGCTTGCGCTTGGGACAAACACAAACGCCGCCTCCTGGACGGAAGCGGCGTTTTTGTAATTTGGTTGCGGGGGCTCGCAACAACCGAAACCGACATTCGCTCAAAGTAGCTATTTAGCTCCTTCATCATTTATCGCCGAAGTCAGCTTCGCGCCCAAGCCAGTCATATACTGCCCCCATCCCGAAAGCGGTCATGGCAGAGACCACTTGAGCAGCTGAGTTGAGAAAACTGTTCAAACCGCATTCGGGAAACGATTGAAGGCAAAGCTTATGTCCAACTGCAGGGGCTCATGTGGCACCTCGCAGATTCCGGCAATTTAGTTCAATGGGAACCAAATCAGTCTTTCTGCCGAACCTCGAACTTGCGCGCTGTGCAGTTCGGCAAGGTCTCCAAGATTGAAGTCATATAGCGGTCGAGGGCTCGGAGTGGAACGCTTCGGCCTTCGCGAATATGGGTTCGAAGTTCATTGACGAGATAGGAAAACGCTCTGTCCGCCGCCGGAACATACGAAAAGCTGTCTGAAATTAGTGGTGAGTGTTGTAGGCTAAAATTTTCAGATCTCATCCCTTGAACGAAGCCATCGTTTAGAGACACGATGATGTTTGGCATTTGCTCGTGACCGAAGTTGCGCTGATACTCAACCAAGTTATCCAATACAGTATCCGGGCTCTGAGCAAACTTGTTGCAGAGTATAAAGCCAAAGACTTGGTCACGGAAATTCGCATCCTGATTATATTCGTTGCTAGGTGTTGCGGCATAGCTCGCACCCGAACCAAATGGTCTGTATGACGCGAGCGCACCTAAACCCATATCTTCTTTTTCGGAGTATCTCCGAAGCATTTTTGCTGATCTCACTTTATCGAGAGCATCGAAAAGGATGCTCTTATTGACTGTACTTTTCACCTCACCCACGGCTGCGATTGCCTCAGCAGGGTAATACGTAGCCTCAGGTGTATCATTTATTGAATACACGGGGCAGAAGTCTCGCTCGAAGATCACGATATCCTGTTGTTTACTCTTGCTGCCAAAGCTATCGATCAACAGTCCGCTGCCCACGGAGACAAAAGCCGGAAGTAACTTAACGAGTTGTACGCGTGCCGGATGCTCGCGTGATGCACCAATAAGGCCCGGGGTTCCGGCCTCACCAGCATCCTCGAATTCCATAACGAGCCGCCGCCCGATGCGATTTACAAACTGGCCTGAGTCGAATTCAGTCATAAAGCTCCCCTCGAACCATCGAACTCGTTCTGAGTGTCGTCGTTAGGCTAAGTGACGTTTATATGCATGTCCTCTTTCTCGGGTCTCGACTTGCTTTACCAAACAATCGAGAATCAGCGCCTCGTTCGAACCTATGGGTGGTGCAAAGCTGAGGCGCTACACGCTGTTCCCGCGCAGCGGGTTCGTTCCTCGGCCTCCAAGCCTCATTCGGGTCGGCCACAGAGGTGCCCATGAGACCTAAGATCGCTCCCGCCAAAAGTCGCAGCTAAAGTTGTTGAGCAAATGGCTTTGCTTGTCAGCCTTCGCCTGGAAAATTTTTGGAATGGCGTTCCCATCGCCTCCCGATTTCAGATAATCACGAACCGAGTAGAGCGCCAACCGCATAAGGTGCTCCCAGTACCCATACAGCCTCTCCTGCCGGTCCTGTTCTTGCTTCGCTGGGCTTAACTTCCGCTTAGGCACTGGCACTGTGTAGTCGGGACGCATATCAACGTCGTGAACGAAGATAATGCGACCGTGTCTCCACTCGTCCCCAATGGTCCGGCGCCATCGGTAACACACGCACACCTCAATCCGCTCACTGAAGCGATATGGCGGGCTGATGAGGTCATCGATGTGAAAGAGCTGCGCCTCCCGTTCCTCTTCCTCCATTCGGTACTGCATGGTCTGAACGGCTCGTAGGAGGTTGTCGCCGGCGCGGCGCGCCTGGGTTTCCGTTCGAGCACGTTTTTGCGCGGACTTAGACTTGGCATATTCTGCTAAGTCTCGCTGAAAGGTGCTCAGGCATTCCGCCACAAACGACCCACAGCTTGAAAGTTGTAGCCCATGAAGCGCGGTCGCGCGTTCATCTCGCAGTGCCTGCTCAACAAGCCTCTGCAACTCACGGGTATCAACCGCCTTCAAAGCGGTCTGTTCGTGCTGAGAAATGTATATTTCGCCCATCCTATGCCCCCTGGCCGTCCGCGATGAATCGATATCGCTTTCGTTCCCTACGCTACGGAGAACTCGCAACGAAGGGGAGCGACTATTGCCGTCGAGTTATCAACATCAATGACATTCCACCCAGAGTCGGATGAGCGCAGACCTCAGGTCAAGAGTTGACAACAACCACCCCGGGAGTCTATCGGTATAGAGCGTACTGGTTCCCGAGGGCGTCAAGCCCCAGGGATGAAAAGGGAACACGGTGAGGATACCCGACTGGGACCAAAACCGTGGCTGCCCCCGCAACTGTGAGCGGAGAGCTTCCGTCCAATAAACGTCACTGGGATTTCCCGGGAAGACAGGACGAAGGTGACGACCCGCAAGCCAGGAGACCTGCCAGTCGTCGTTGCCCATCCGACCAAGCGGGGTGTCTTGGTGGTCCGGAACTTTCTTCCGAACGTGGTGACGAGAGCAATTGTCGTCTTGTTCGGAATTAAGGACGTCCTCCTTTTCCAACAAGACCGAATTTAGGCCGTATGGCGTGCGTTCGCGCGCCTGCCCGGTTTGTTCTGCGTCCATTTCCGCAAGTGCGGCGCAGATTTTTTTGAGGCGGAAAGGTCGGGCGATCTTGGCGGACTCCTGACCCTTCCGAGAACGGTGGTCCATTTGACAAGGGGAGTCTGCGATGCAGAGCCGACAGGGGAGGTTTGCCCGGATTTCGGGCAGGCTGGGGATAGTGTGGCTATGGTTTCTGGCGTTGCTGGCAACAGGAATAACCAGCGCCAGCGCCCAAGAGGCGGAAAAGAACGACAAAAGCGACAATAATGTCGTCACGATGCCAGTGGTCGAAGTTCAAGCCAGCAAAATCCCGAGCCGGCAGGATCTGCAGGACACCCTATCCCCCGGCACTGTCTCCGTCGTCTATCCCGACGACACCAAGGGCGAGTTCAAGACCCTGCCCGACTTGCTGGACCAGATTCCCGGCGTCTATGTGCGGCGGGTTTCCGGCAGTGGGCAATACACCACCGCCAGCATTCGCGGCAGCGCCCCCAGCCAAGTCAACATCTATATCGACGGCATCCCGTTCAACGTTTCCAGCGAAACGGCGGCGGACCTGTCCACCATCCCCATCACCAACGTCGAGCGGATCGAGGTTTATCGCGGCACCACCCCGGCGCGGTTTTCCGGAGCGCCGGTCGGTGGCGCCATCAATATCGTCACCAAAAATCCCACGGATTTCGGCGGCGCCGTTTCAGCCGGCATGAGTTCTTTTGGCGGGCGGCAATACAGCGCCAGCACCAACGGCCCCTTGTTGGATGGCAAAATCCTGCTCAGCATCGATAAGCAGCGCAGCGATGGTGATTTCAAATACGACAACTATGCCGTCCGCGACACCCAGGGTATTTCCTCCGTCCGCACAGGGCAGAACAGCTATAAAACGGGGTGCCAGTTTGCAAACAACTGCGGCCTTCCCGTTACCCGCACGCGGCTGAACAACAGTTTCAGCAACGACAATCTGCTGACCAAGTGGCAGGACGATAATTTCTTCGTCAAATGGTCCTACCTCTACATGGGCCGCCTGATGCCGGGAAACGTCGATTCACCCAATCAGACGGCTCCCCAGTCGACAATCGACGTGCCGGATTCCCTCAACGTCAACGGCCGCCGCATCCAGAAAGAGACGCAGAACGACGTGGTGACGGGATGGAAGGACAGCTTCGGCAACCTGACCACCGGCATCACCCTCAGCCTGATGGATCAGAACAAAAATTACAGATATCCCGATGCGTTTCCGCCTTTAAGTTATTATGTCGGCGGCAGTTGGTCGCATTACCAAACCCGCCGCTACGGGGTACAAACAGACGAAACCTATCAACTCGGACAAGATTGGCCCGTCAGCCAGCAGTTGGAATTTCACAGCGGCCTGTATCAGGAAACCCTGCACGCCAACATGAGCGGTCTTGACGGCGGGGAAGGAAACTTCCGCCACGATCTGCGACGCGTCAAAACCGATTTCCAGACCCAGGACACGCTCACCATCCATTTCCTCGACGATCTGGAAATCACCCCGATCGGACGGCTGGAAAGGTTGCAGGGCCCCACCATCGGCACTCTTGTGCCCGCCCAAGGCACCGCATCGGGAAGCACCGATTGGAAGCCGACCGGCACGCTGGCCGTGAAGAAATATCTGCCCGCCGGTTGGCAGCTCTATGGCAGTTACGGCACCACCGTCCGTTACCCCAATTTCTATGAACTTTACGGTGACGGCTTCTATGTTCAGCCGCACACCGACAGCATGGGCCGAACCGAACCGGTCTTACCGGAGTTCGCCCGCAACAGCGACATCGGACTGGGCTGGGACGGCAAGCTGAACGGGGATTGGGGTGGGCATCTGCGCCTGACCTATTTCGAGCGCAAGACCGACCTCAACATTACCCAGATGATCACCGGAATCGGCTCCACCTACCAGAACAGCGGCAGCACCTATCAGCACGGCGTCGAGGTGGAGACCGGCCTCGACTGGGGCAAGCGGGCCGATCTGCAACTCGCCTTCACCGGCCAGGAAGGCTGGTATCGCGGCGCCGGGATGTATCAGGCGATGTCCACCACCCCCATGGTGGCGCCCGCCGGTCAGCGGATTCCCACCCTCAACGCCCCGGTGGCGTCCGCCGACGCCCGCCTCAACCTGCATTTCTTCGACGGCGCCCTGACCACCTTCACCGAGATGAAGTTCACCGGCCGCAATTATACCGGCCTCACGCAGCAAACGAACGGCAACATCCTCAAAAGCTATGAACGGCCGCTGACCACCATCGATCTCGGCGCCCACCTGAAGCTCCCCTACGGCGGCGCCCTGTCGGGGGGAGTGATGGATATGTTCAACCAGGGGCCGAAACAGCAATACGTCGGCCTACAGGATTACTTGTCGTCGACCTATTGCCCGAGCGGATCGCCCGTCTATTGCGGGATGCATCACATCCCCCGTGAAACCGACACATACCCTTATGCGGAGAACGTCTTCTATCCCCAGCAAGGGCGGACGTTCTACGCAACTCTATCCTGGACGTACTGACGAACATTGTCTTTGCGTCTCAGGTCTTTTGGTGTGGCAACAAAGGAGCCTCAATCATGACAATACAAACGTCGACCGCCTACAGCGTATATTATTATGACGTGTATAAAGTGGGTCACGGCATGGCGGGCCTTATTACCGATGACGGCGGCAGCAGCAGCAGCACGGTTTTGACTTACCCCGACCTGCAAACCGACCTCAACGGCAATCCCATCGTCCAGGCCTTCGCCGACGGCGGCGGCAATCTTCGCGTCGCCGTCACCGACAACATCGACACTGGGGCAAGACCGATTTCCATCTACGACGCCCTGGGCGATTCCGTCGCCACCGTCTCCGGCGGTTGGTCGAACGTCTATAATCTTTACGGCATCGCCAGGGTCGGCAGCTATATCTACGCCATCGACTACGACAACGGTCGGGTGGTGGAAATCAATCCCAGCACCTATGCCCAGACCGGCGCCGTCTTCACGGCACCGACCTACACCTCGGGTTCCACCACCTATTATCCTCATGCCCAGGCGCTGTTGGTTATCGGCGGTGTGCTTTACGGCCTCTTCACCTATGCCAACTCCAGCTTCACCTCTTACGCCAACAGCAAGCTGGTGAAGTTCTCCATCACGCCCGGATCATCGATCACGGCGGCAGCCACCAACTTCTCCGTGGCTCCCAACGCCTTCAGCTTGGCGAACAACGGATCCACCCTCTATGTCGCCGCCATCGGCGGTTATCAGAGCGCCGGCAGCTATAATGCCGCATCCCGCCTGCAAAGCCTTCCGTCCGACCTCAGTTCGGTCACCGACGTGCTGAGTCCGTCGAGCACGTTCCCATGGGAAATCCGCGACATCAGCTTCAACGGCTCGACCGCCTATCTTCTCGTCGGCGCCTACAACAGCAGCTACAACTTGGTCGGCAAGCTGTTCAGCGCTCCGGTCAGCAGCCTCGGCACCCCCTCCACCTTCACCGTCATCGACGATTTCACTGCGGGTACCCAACCGGGTTATTACTGGGCGGCCCAGTACACCGCCGACAACAACCGCATCTGGTATGCCCGTGGCAATGAGATTGTTCTTTACGCGGCTTCGTCTTCTCCCAGCGCGGTCACGACCCTTACAGTGAGCAGCGGAAGCCTGATCAACAGCGGGGAGTCCTACACCAATATCAGTGACTTCAGTTACATTGGGGCGGACGGCTTCAGCATCGCCGTTCGCGGCTACCGCTCGCCGATCCACGCCTCGAATACACCGCGGATGGCACGCGCCCGCGCCCTCACCGGCGGACGGCCATTCCTCACAGATGGCGAGGCCGCGCAACTCGACCAGGAGTTTGCCGAGGCATAACAGAGACCTGGCCGTAAGTGGAAGGGCCCGGCGATCTTGGCGGACTCCGGGCCCCTCCGTGAACGGTGGTCCATTCACACAGACGGAGTCTGCGGCGCGCACAATGCTTTTTCCTTGAGATAAAGTCAAAGGGCTGTCGATGGGCTTGCCATCTTGAACCGACGTTTCCCTAGGCTGAATTCAGAAATGGACACAAGCCAATAACTCCCACGGCCATCTGCACCTGACCGAGGAAAACGAACGCGTTATCACGATGCATATCCAGCGGATCATTCATCAGACAAAATGAACCCGTGCCCCCTTTGATCGAAACCAGCAGCTTGACTCCGTTCATCCGACAAGCATACGGTATGTGGTGTTACGGTTCCCCGGATGCGCAACATCTTGCGCAAGCTCTGGGGCTAAGAGGGAAGCCGGTGCGTCGTTTCCACGACCAAGCCGGCGCTGCCCCCGCAACTGTAAGCGGCGAGCCGCTGTCCATTGATGTCACTGATCTTTCGGGATCGGGAAGGCGGACAGAGGCAATGACCCGTGAGCCAGGAGACCTGCCGTAATCGTTGAAACGTCCTCGGGCGGGGTGTCCCGGTAGGTCGCTGACGAAAGGCGTGGTCAAGACCACATTTCCTTCCGCATGGCGTCCCGCTTGCTCCCTCTGTCCGCATCCCGGAGGGGGAGTGAAGATGACCGCGCTTGCCAATTACGATTTCGACCGCCAGGGAAACCTTGTCCCCCTGCGGACCCGCCTGCAGGTGGCCCAGCAGCAGACGGCGGCCCCGTCGCAGCGGCGGAAGTTCAAGCCAGAACCGCAGGAACTGCGGCTCGACCCTTCGCGCGACGACAAGCTGACGGCCTTCGGCAAGGCCACTCTGGGCGATCGCTATCTGTTGCCAGGCGAAAGCATCCAGCAGATGTTCGCCCGCGTCTCCTGCGCCTTCGCCGACGACGCCTCGCACGCCCAGCGCCTGTATGACGCCATGTCGAAGCTGTGGTTCATGCCGGCCACGCCGATTCTCTCCAACGGCGGCACCACCCGCGGCCTGCCGATCTCCTGCTTTCTGAACACCGTGCCCGACAGTCTGGACGGCATCGTCTCGACCTGGAACGAGAACGTGCATCTGGCCTCGAACGGCGGCGGCATCGGCACCTATTGGGGCGGCGTACGCTCCATCGGCGAGACGGTGCGGGGCAATGGCGAAACTTCGGGCATCATCCCCTTCATCCGCGTCATGGATAGCCTGACCCTGGCGATTTCCCAGGGCTCGCTGCGGCGCGGCTCGGCGGCGGTCTATCTCGACGTGCATCATCCGGAAATCGAGGAATTCCTGGAAATCCGCAAGGCCTCGGGCGACTTCAACCGCAAGAGCCTGAACTTGCATCATGCCGTCAATATCACCGACGACTTCATGGAGGCGGTGCGCGCCGACCGTCCCTTCGGCCTGAAAAGCCCCAAGACCGGCGAGACCTTGCGCGAGATCAGCGCCCGCCAGCTCTGGCAGAAAATTCTGGAAATCCGTCTGCAGACCGGCGAGCCCTATCTGCTGTTCTCCGACACCGTGAACCGCGCCCTGCCCAAACATCAGCGCGATCTGGGGCTGAAGGTATCGTCCTCGAACCTTTGCGCCGAGATCACCCTGCCGACGGGGCGCGACCATCTGGGCAACGAGCGCACCGCTGTTTGCTGCCTGTCCTCGCTGAACATCGAGACCTGGGACGAATGGCACGAGGCGCCCGGCTTCATCGAGGACGTGCTGCGCTTTCTCGACAATGTGCTGACCCATTTCATCGAGGAGGCTCCCGACGGCATGGAAAAGGCCGCCTATGCCGCCATGCGCGAACGCTCGGTAGGGCTGGGCGTGATGGGCTTCCACTCCTTCCTGCAGGCCCGCAACATCCCGTTCGAGAGCGCCATGGCCAAGGCATGGAACCTGAAAATCTTCCGCAAAATCCGCCGCGACGCGGACTCTGCCTCAGTCGATCTGGCCGAAGAGCGCGGGGCCTGCCCCGATGCCGCCGAGCGCGGCATGCAAGCCCGCTTTAGCCACAAATTGGCCATCGCCCCCACCGCCAGCATCAGCATCATCTGCGGCGGCGCCAGCGCCTGCATCGAGCCGATTCCGGCCAACGTCTACACCCATAAGACCCTGTCGGGCTCGTTCTCGGTGCGCAATCCCTCCCTGGCCCGCCTGCTGGCGGAAAAGGGTGCCGACACCGCCGAGACCTGGCAGTCGATCATCGAGCATGAAGGCTCGGTGCAGCATCTCGATATCTTAAGCGACGACGAGAAGTCGGTCTTCCGCACCGCCTTCGAGATCGACCAGCGCTGGATCATCGACTTCGCCGCCGACCGCGCCCCCTTCATCTGCCAAAGCCAGTCCATCAACCTCTATCTGCCCAGCGATGTCGATAAATGGGATCTGCACATGCTGCATTGGAGCGCCTGGGAGAAAGGGCTGAAGAGCCTTTACTACTGCCGCTCGAAATCAGTGCAGCGGGCTGCCTTCGTCGGCAAGGACCGCAAGGCCAAGGCGGCCGAAGCTTCCGGCCAGCGGACCGACTACGACGAATGCCTGGCCTGCCAGTGAGAGGACGCGACATGGATATCGGACATCTCAATCCCCTGACGCTGATCAATACCGGCAAGGTGGGGCTGCTGCAGGGCTCGGGCGCCTATAACGTCGAGCGCTACCCTTGGGCCTACGAATTCTGGAAGAAACAGCAGCAAGTCCACTGGATGGGCGAGGAAATTCCGCTGGGTGAAGACCTCAAGGACTGGGCCTCGGACCGCGTTTCCGAGGAGGAACGCAATCTGCTGACCCAGATATTCCGCTTCTTCACCCAGTCGGATGTCGAGGTCAGCGACAATTACCTAAAGCGCTACATGCCGATTTTCCAGCCGCTGGAAATTCAGATGATGATGGCGGCCTTCACCAATATCGAGACCATCCATATCGACGCCTATGCCCTGCTGCTGACCACGCTCGGCATGCCGCAGACCGAGTTCTCGGCCTTCCGCGATTACGCCGCCATGCGCGACAAGGCCGATTACATGCATACCTTCGGCGTCGACACCGTGGCCGACGTCTCGCGCACTCTGGCCATGTTCGGCGCCTTCACCGAGGGCATGGCCCTGTTCGCCAGCTTCGCCATGCTGCTGAATTTCCCCCGTCACAACAAGATGAAGGGTATGGGCCAGGTGGTGACATGGTCGGTGCGCGACGAAAGCCTGCATTGCGAGGGCATCATCCGTCTGTTCCATGAATGGAACCGCGAGACCGGAGCCCTGACCAAAGCGGTGCGGGACGACATTCTGGATGTGGCGAAGACCATGGTGGGGCTGGAGGAACGCTTCGTCGAACTGGCTTTCGAGTTGGGCGCCGTGAAGGGCATGACGCCCGAGGACATCAAGGCCTATGTCCATTATGTCGCCGACTGGCGTCTGACCCAATTGCGCCTGCCCATCCTCTACGGTCATTTCCGCGAAACCGAGACCGGCTACGAACAGGTCAAGCCCCATCCCCTGCCCTGGCTGGTGGAAATCCTCAACGGCGTCGAACACGCCAATTTCTTCGAGCAGCGCGCCACCGAATATTCCAAGGGCGCCACCCAGGGCAATTGGGAAGGCGCCGAAGGGGTGTGGGCGGCGTTCGACAAGCTGAAATCAGAAGTTTAAGGACACCACAATGCAAAGCGAAAGCCGTCTGATCGACCTGGTTTTTCCAGGCGAAACGAACCACCATGGCACCCTGTTCGGCGGCTCGGCGCTGTCCTACATGGACAAGCTGGCCTATATCATCGCCACCCGCCATGCTCATTGCGACTTCGTCACCGCCTCGTGCGAGAAGATCGACTTCGCGGCCCCGGCGCGTCTCAGCCAGATCGTCGAGGTCACGGGCCGTATCCTGCGCGCCGGGCGCCGCTCGCTGAACGTGGAAATAGACCTGATGGCCGAAGACGTCCTGACCGGCGAACGCCATCTGTGCAGCCGGGGCGGATTCAATATGGTGACGGCGGATCCGGCCCAAACGGTGCCGCCCCTGCCGTCGGCCTCACCGCCGACGTCGGCGGACGGCGCCGTACACATGATCGAGCTGGTCTTTCCCGATCAGAGCAGCCATCGGCAAGTGCTGTTCGGCGGTTATGCCCTGGCGATCATGGGCAAGGCCGCCTTCGTCGCCGCCACTCGCCTGTGCCGCAAGACGGTGGTGATGGCGGCCTCCAGCCGGATGAACTTCACCGCCCCGATCCATGTCGGCGAAATCATGGAGCTGACCGCCGCCGTCAGCACGGTCGGACGCTCATCGATGACCGTTTCCGTCACCGCCTGGGGGGAAAATCTGCAAAGCGGCGAACGCTGGCCCGCCGCCAACGGCAGCTTCGTCATGGTGGCGGTGGATCATGAGGGGAAAGCCGTACACATTGGCCACCGCCGATAAACCAATAAAAAGGAGGACGGAGCATTCACTCCGTCCTCAGTTTTTCCGGTTAGAGCGGGAAACATGTCACGGACAGGATGCAGGAGTCGCCCGCGACATACCGGAAAATCAGTCTGTCCGGCTACCTTCGGCAACAGTGACGACAGGCTGCATCTGATCGCCCCAGCGACCGTTGCCGGCATGGTGACGCGAGCAGCGCAGCAGTTCGACCGTGGCGCCAGCCTCCACCGCCTGAACGATAGCGTGGTTGAGCCGGTGCATTTGGTCGGCCAGCTTGCGGATGGCTCCGTCCAGATCGGGCGGTTGGGGGCAAGAGCCCCCGCCGGGGATGGCAACGATATTATTGGCTCCAGTCATGGCGCAGTCTCCTATCCAGGTCGTCACTCGGCGGCGGTTTCAAACTGGTTCATGGTGTTGGCATGACCGCCGGCCTTCAGGGCGCGGTCGCCGCCGACCATCTCCTTGAAGGTGTCACCGAGATCGCTGCCGACTTCGTGCTGATGTTTGACCGCGCTGACACCACGGCGAATTTCCTCGCGCTGAACGGTGTTGACGTAGGCCAGCATGCGCTCGGCGCCGAAATAGCCGCGCGACAGTTCGTCGGTGCTCTTGGCGGTCAGATGGAAGGTCGGCAGGGTGATCAGGTTGTGGAACACCCCGGCCTTGGTGGCCAGATCGCCCTGGAAGCGCTGCAGACGGGCATCGGCCTCGCGGCCCAGCTCAGTGGCGTCGTAATCCGCCGACATCAGGGCGTTGCCGTCAGGATAGTCGGTGTCCTTGATCCGGCCTTGGGCAATCCAATCCTGGCGCACCTGCTTACGCAGGTTCAGCGTCCAGTTGAAGGACGGCGAGTTGTTGTAGGTCAGTTTGGCGTTCGGCACCGCCTTGCGGATATCGGCGACCATGGCGCCAATCTGAACCACGTCGGGGGTATCGGTCTCGATCCACAGCAGATCGGCCCCGCCATGGGTCAGGCTGGCGATACAATCCTCGACCACCCGTTGACGTCCGGTGTTGTCCTGGAAATAGAACAGGCCGTTGGCGGCCCGCAGAGGGCGTACCGCCCGGCCGTCACGCCACAGCAAGGTCTCGCCATCGCGAGCCGGATTGATCTCGGTGATCTCCTCGGTCTTCAACCACTTGATATATTCCGAAGCCAGATCGCCAGGTTCACGCGACACCGGCACCTTCTGGGTCAGACCGGCGCCCAGGCTGTCGGTACGGGCGACGATAACGCCCTCGTCCACGCCCAGTTCCTCGAAAGCCAGACGGCAGGCACGCAGCTTCTCGATGAAGTCCTCGCGCGGCACGGTGACCTTACCGTCCTGGTGGCCGCACTGCTTAGCGTCGGACACCTGATTCTCGATCTGCAGGCAGCAGGCGCCAGCCTTGATCAGTTCCTTGGCCAGCAGATAGGTGGCGTGCTCGTTGCCGAAGCCAGCGTCGATATCGGCGATGATCGGCACCACGTGAGACTCGAAGCCGTCGATGCGAGCGATGACGGCATCGATCTCGGCCAGGGACGCGTTCTTGGCGCGGGCGGCCTTCAAATCCTTGAACAGATCGTTCAGCGCCACTTCGTCGGCCTGACGCAGCGAGACGTAGATCTCCTCGATCAGGTCGGCGACGGCCGTTTTCTCATGCATGCTCTGATCGGGCAGATGGCCAAAACGGTTGCGCAGGCCCGCCACCATCCAGCCGGAGAGGTAGACATAAGCGCCCTTGGTGGTGCCCCGCAGGCGCTTGACCGCCTTGATCATCTGCTGGGCGTGAAAGCCCGACCAGCAGCCCAGCGACTGGGTAAAATTGCTGGGATCGGCGTCATAGGCCGCCATGTCGGCGCGCATCACCTTGGCCATGGCGCGAGCGATGTCCAAATGGGTCGAGTAGGTGTTCTGGATCTTCAGTTGGACGATGTCATCGACGGTGACGCCGCCCGGCGTCTGGCCACTGGGATACCGCTGCAGAGCCTCGGTGCGCACGTCATTGTAAAGCTTGTGGACGGTCATAAATGATCTCCTGGTAGAAGGGGTTACAGGCCGGCCAGAAGGCGGCGATAAGCAGAAAGAGTGAGGAAGGGTTCCGGACGCTCGGCCAAGCAGAGGTCCAGGAACAAACCGGTGGCGGCATCAAACTGCCCACCGTGGAAAGCCGACATTTCTTGGGCAACCAAGCGACGAACCAAATCGACGGTCACGCTTTGGCCGTTGTCCAGAACAACGCCATGGCGGAGCCACTGCCAAACTTGGATGCGGCAAATCTCGGCGGTAGCCGCGTCTTCCATAAGGTTGTAGAGGGGAACGCAACCTTGGCCGCGCAGCCAGGACTCGATGTACTGGATACCGACACGGATATTGCCGCGCAGGCCCGTCTCGGTGATGGTGCCCTCGGGGCGGCGGGTCAGATCGTCGGCGCAGACCGAAACGTCATCACGCTGACGGGCGACCTGATTGGCACCCGGCATGACCGCATCGAATGCAGCCGCAGCCACCGGCACCAAGCCAGGATGGGCAACCCAGGTGCCGTCATGTCCGTTGCCCGCCTCGCGCTCTTTGTCGACACGCACCTTGTCGAAAGCGGCCGCATTGGCTACGTCGTCACCACGTACCGGAATCTGCGCCGCCATCCCCCCCATGGCATGAGCGCCGCGCCGATGACAGGTTTTGATCAGCAATTGGCTATAAGCCAGCAGAGCTGGCGAGGTCATGGTGACTTGGGCACGATCGGGCAGAATGAAATCAGCCCGAGTTCCCAACGTCTTGATCATCGAGAAGATATAGTCCCAGCGGCCACAGTTCAGACCAACGATATGGTCACGCAGTTCGTAGAGGATTTCGTCCATCTCGAAGGCGGCTGGCAATGTCTCGATCAGAACCGTGGCGCGGATAGCTCCCGCAGGCAGATCAAGGAGATGCTCGACCTCGTCGAAAACATCGCGCCACAGCGCCGCTTCGTGCCGACTTTCGATTTTGGGCAGGTAGAAATAAGGGCCGCTGCCCCGCGCCAGCAATTCCGTAGCGTTGTGAAAGGCGAACAGACCGAAATCGAACAGAGAGGCAGACATCGGCGCGCCATCCACCCGCAGATGCGCCTCGTCCAGATGCCAGCCGCGCGGACGAACGATCAGTACCGCGGTCCGCTCGTTCAACCGGTAGCTTTTGCCGGAGGTTTCGTCGGCAAAGGAGATGGTGCGGCGAACGGCATCGAACAGGTTGACTTGGCCCTGGATCATGTTGCTCCAGGTCGGCGTCGAAGAATCCTCGAAGTCGGCCATGAAGGCCCTGGCTCCGGAGTTCAGGGCGTTGATGATCATTTTGCGATCCACCGGCCCGGTGATCTCCACCCGGCGGTCTTGCAGATCGGCGGGAACCGGAGCCACGGTCCAGTCGGTGGCGCGGACATCGGCGGTCTCGGCGGGAAACCCCAGAACCTCGGTACCAGCATCCAGGCGAGCTTGCCGCTCGGCGCGGGCTTCGAGCAAACGGCGGCGACGAGTACCGAAGCGGCGTTCCAGGTTGCCCAGAAAAATCAGGGCGTCATCCGTCAGCAGAGGAGCCTGGGTATCATCCACCCGCCCCCGAACCGACACACCGGACACGGCAGCCGAGGTCTCCCTGGGAAGAGTGAGCGAGGGGTGCAAAGAAGATCGGGTCATGGTGTCGAGCCTTTCTCGGGCGCCCTGGCTGGACGCGATCACTGGTCTCGACAATCTTTACATTGCAGCGCGCGGCCGCAACCGCTATTCCTATAAAAAATGTTGTATTGTCAATGCGTTGACAGAAAACAAGGCGAAACTGTTAATTTTGTAAATTCAGGAAATCGTCATGAGTGACAAGAAGATTTTTGCCGGCCCCCGGGTCCGCCGCTTGCGCCAATCCCTGGATGTGAGCCAAGCGGCCATGGCCAAGACGCTGGGCATTTCCCCCAGCTATCTCAATCTGGTGGAGCGCAATCAGCGCCCCTTGACGGCGCAACTGTTGCTGAAGCTGGCCGAGGCTTACAGCCTGGATCTCCGGGAACTCTCCGGCGACCGCGAAATCCGCTTGGCGGCAGAGTTGACCGAGGCGCTGGCCGATCCGGTTTTCGCCGGACAGGTTCCCGCCGCCAGCGAAATCATGGAAGTGGCGGCTGCCGCCCCTGCATTGGCTCAGTCGCTGCTTTCTCTGTACAGAGCCTACCATCGGACCTCACAAGTACAGACGGAACCGACCGATCTGCTGACCGCCCGCGACCGCCGCCCGCCCGGCGAGGAAGAGCGCTTCCCCATTGAGGAGGTGCGCGACTTCTTCCACGCAAAAGCCAACTATATCGCCGAATTGGATGCCGAAGCGGAGGCCTTGCACGCTCGTCTGAACGATCACGACGACCTGTTCGCCAGCCTGCGCGCCCATCTACGAGATAAGCACAGCGTTCGCGTCAGCCTGCTGCCGGTTCACGCCATGCCCGATGCCCAGCGCCGCTTCGACCGGCATAATCGGCGGCTGTTCCTGTCGGAACTGCTGTCTATGCCCAGCCGGATATTCCAGACCGCCGTGCAGGTCGCTTTGCTGGACCATGCAGATTTACTCGATCGCCTGACAGTCGAAGCCAAACTACGCACCGATGATGCCCGGCGTCTTTGCCGGATCGGTCTCGCAAACCACTTCGCCGGTGCCGTGATGATGCCCTATGACAGCTTCCTGGAAGCTGCCGGGAAGCTGCGTTACGACATTGCCGTGTTGGCTGGGCGCTTCGGAGCCAGTATTGAACAGGTCGCCCATCGTCTGACCACCCTGCAGCGCCAAGGGCGGCGTGGGGTGCCGTTCTTCCTGTTACGGCTGGACAATGCCGGCAATATCTCGAAGCGTTTTTCGGCGGGGGGTTTCCATTTCGCCCGCTTCGGCGGCACCTGTCCGCGTTGGCGCATCCATGACGCCTTCGCCACCCCCGGCCAGACCATCGTACAACCGGTGGAACTGCCCGACGGCACAATCTATCTGACCATATCCCGCACCGTTGAAGCCATGCCCGCGCCATATCCGGAGGCTCCCCGCAAACTGGCCATCAGCCTGGGCTGCGAAATCACCCACGCCTCCCAAGTGGTTTATGGCGATGGACTGGATTTGAACAATCCTTCGGCCGTCACGCCCATCGGCATCACCTGCCGGATGTGCGAACGGCCTAACTGCACTGCTCGCGCCTTCCCACCGATGACCAGGCCATTAGCGATCGATGCCAGCCGCAAAAACTTTTCGGCATTCGAGTTCGGATAAGGGGCCGATCATCCTTCCTGTTTTTTATCGTCTTCGCGCCAAGCAGCGACGATCTCCGGCCGAGCCAGAAGATCGGAAATTTTATCTACCGGATGTGTGGCGATCAGGATCGTCCGCCCTTTTTGGAAAGAGGCATGACCGGACCGGGGAAGACGTCCATCCTTGGTCCAGCGCAACCGCTCGCGCGCCGTTATTCCCAGTAGCTGCTCGACCATGCGATGTGTGAGCGGACGATTGGCGATGGAATTCAGGTTCTGATCCAATTCGATCAGAACGTTCTTGATCCATATGCTGAATAGCACCTCATTCGCCATAAGGAAGCTATGCGGAGACACCCCCGGAGACACGGTTCCCAAGCGCCCCAGCCTGGACTTCACCATCCAGTGAACCTCCTTCTCCCGAAGGCGCAGCCCTATTTTTTCTGTAATGCCATGATCATAAGAAAATTGAACCCGGTCGCCGACATCAGATATTTCGAGAAATCGGCTCTGGACTTTTTTACCTGTTCCCGAGGCAGTCTGGTCTTGCATCTCACGCCTTTCATGGAGACAGACGGGGGAAAGCCCCGCAGGCTGACAGCTCCCGCCGCCAGCCCACAGGGCATCCGATCAGAATGACGCCTTAACCCCAGCAAAAGCCCCGATCCCAGGCTGCAGGAAACCGATAGGGTTTTCCACACGCCGGTCGAACAGGTTGGTTACCCTCCCGAACAGCGCCAAGCTATCGCTCAAGGCATAGTTCGCCGCCAGATTGGCCGTGGTGTAACCACTGGCTTTCATCCGCGGCACAGCCCCTTCGCGATCGGTATCCACCCAATCGCCCGTCATGATCAGACTGCCGGAAACCGACAGCGCCTGAGTAGCCTGCCATGTGGAAGTCAGGGTCGCCTTGTGCTTGGGGCGACGCAACAACTCCTGATGCAGGATGTCGTTATCGGCCAGGGTATAGGTGTAATCGGCCCGCAAAGTCAGATTGTCCAACGGCTTCGTCGAGACGAAATTCTCGAAGCCCTGGGTCGTGGCCTTGCCGATGTTGGTGTAAGACGTGGCCGTCGATTGGATCAGATTGTCGATGCTGTTGTGGAAATAGGTCGATCCCAACGATACGCCCCCCAGCTTCTGCTCGAACCCGGCGTCATAGCCCAGGCTGGTTTCCGGCCGCAGATTAGGGTTGGCGTAAAAGTTATAGGACGGGTAGTTGTCGTAAAGCTGATCCAATGACGGCGCTTTAAAGCCGGTCCCGACGCTGGCCTTGAGCTTGGTTCCCGTCTCCGGCAGCAGCAAAGCCGGAGCGAGACGATAGGTCGTTTTGTTGCCAAACCGGCTATTGTCGTCGTAACGCAGGCTGACGGCGTTCTCCAGCCGTTTGTTCCAGTCGGATTGCAACTGGACGAAACCGGCATTGTTGGTGACATGAGCAGCAGCATTGTTGGCCGCCCCGGACACCGTCTGGGAATCGTCGATGCTATCTCGCTGGCTTTCCGCCCCCAGGGTCACGGTTTCGCCCTGGGCGACATGAATGTTGCCTTGCCAATCCCCCTTGACCCGGTCGCCGCGATAGTAATTGGGCACCCCGTCGGTCCCGGCATAACGGCGGCGATAGTCGGAATAGGCCAATCCCAGCGTATGATCGAAAACGCCGTTGAGCAGCACCTGATGCACGGTGCCGCGCGTGAAATATTCGGTGTTGTCGTTATAGCTGTGCGAGCCGTCCGGCACCATCGAGAAGCTGGACATATCGTAGTGATCGCCAGTGTTCTCCAACTGCGTCTGGGTGGCGCGGGCCACCAGACCAACGTCGATGGTATCCGTCAGGTCGGCTCCCAGACGAGTCGAAAACGTCTTGTTGTCGGACAGATCGTCCACCTGTTTTTCACCCGCCGGTATCAAATTCTTCGGCGTCACCGGGACCGATGTGGAGCGGTTATGGATGAGGTCGAACGCGTAATTGAAGCGTCCGGTGGAGCCGCTGGCCGCCGCCGTCTGATTGAAGGTTCCGAACGAGCCGCCTTCCAGACTGGCTGAAGTTTTAAGCGGCCCCTCGCCTTTCTTGGTGATGATGTTAATGACGCCGCCGATAGCGTCCGAACCGTAAAGACCGCTCTGCGGCCCACGCAGGACTTCGACCCGCTCGATATCCGCCGTCAGCACCTGGGAAAAATCGAACGAACCGTCGGTCGAACTGGGATCGCTGACGTCGATCCCGTCAATCAGCACCTTGGTGTGATTGGCGTTGGTCCCGCGCATGAACACCGAAGTGGTGCCTCCAGGACCGCCAGTCTGCACCAGATTGAGACCGGGCACTTCCCGCAACACGTCAGGCAAGGTCCGCTGCTGCTTCTGGTCGATTTCCTCGGCGGTGATCACGGTAATGCTGCTAGCCACCTCGGACGCCGGGGTCGGCAGACGGGTGGCGCTGACGACGATGGGATCGACGCCATGGGGATCAACAACAGGGGAACTATCATCAGCCATGGCCGGACAAGCGAGCATGGCGGAAGCGGCAAAAAGAGACAGGGAGGCCAGAACCGGACGGTTCGCTCCCAAACGCAATGAGGAGGACATGAAAACCTCTCGTGGCAACACCGTCACCACGAGCCAAAGCACGGTCTGGTCCTTCTCGAAGAAAAGGCCGCTTCCCGGTCTCCATTGGTGCACCCCGCCCAACGTGCCCGTGCGTGACCACGGTCGATGGCAAGGTCTCCTGGCTTGCGGGTCTTTGCCTTGCGTCGCCTTCCCGGTTTCCCAGTGGCATATCTGACGCTTGGCTCGCCGCTTACAGTTGCGGGGGCAGCCGCAGCTTAAGGCCCGAAGGCCGGCACTGCGTTCCCTTTTAATCCTCGATGAGGAACCATCGCCGGTTAACTAGTCAGAGAACGATTGTTGCGTCAAGGCGAATCAATAGCCCCCACATCCTGTTGACAACGCCCCCAGGCGCGGCTTATCCCTGAAACCGCGTGATGGTTTCCCCGGGGCCGAATATGTCCTGGGGATTAAAAGGGAACACGGTGAGATACCCATTGGGAGGACAACCCAATCGGGGCCGAAACCGTGGCTGCCCCCGCAACTGTAAGCGGCGAGCTTTCATCCACGAAACGCCACTGGGACAACCCGGGAAGGCAGGATGATGGTGAAGACCCGCGAGCCAGGAGACCTGCCTCACGCCGTCGCCCATCCGACCGAGCGGGGTGCATCGGCGGTCCGGAATCTCTTCCGAACGTGGTGACGTTGTGTTTTTGGACGGTCCGCCAGGAGTCCGGCTTTCGCCCGGCCTTGCCGCGACCTCCAGAAGTCATGGCTGCAACCGTCCCCTGGCGGTTGACCGGTCGCGTTCGGTCAGGAGAAGCGGGTCATGGATCTCGCCAAAACATATTCGGAAATCATCGACGACCCAGGCATGGGGCGAATGGAACTGTTCACCCTGTCCACCGACGAACAGGTCCTGTTCGCCCTGCTGAAAGACCTGTTCACCAATCATTGGGATAAACTGGTGTTCGGCTCGCTGGTGCAAGGCGCTGTTTTCGAGATTCGCGCCCCCAACGCCCCGCAGAAGGTGTCTATGTTCGACGGCTATCTGACCGTCGATTTCGGTGCCTGGCATTTTCATGTCTGCATCGGCCAGCACAAGGGAACACCCCGCTTTCCGGTGGCGCCGGAACTGGCCCATCATCGCCGCACCGCCCGCGCCGAATTGGTCCGCCTGCTCAATTCCGATGGCACGCCGCGGTCGTGGATGCTGCGTCTGGCCAACGGCAAAGACGAACAGCAGATGACGGTGTTTCTTCCCAATCCGTTCCTCGACGGCGAAAAGATCGTCAAGACTCCCGACTGGGCGCGGCTGTCCTTGTGGGATGAACTCCGCGCCCGCTATCTGGGGCTGCCGCCCGATCCGCTGGACCGCGCCGGAGAGAAGTTCCGATGCGGCGGGCACTAATCATCGCCGGACTGCTGGTCTTGGTGGCGCTCTGCCCCTCGGCACGGGCGGAAGACAGGGTGGCATCGCTCAATCTCTGCTCTGATCAGGCGGTGATGGCGCTGCTGCCGCGCCAGCGCATCGTCGGACTCTCGCGCTGGGCCGCCGATCCTCATCTGTCGGCGGTGGCAGTGCAGGCACAAGGCATCCCGACGCTTTCCGCCTCGGCTGAAAGCGTGTTGTTGAGCAACGCCACCACGGTCGTCACAGGCACCTATGGCGACGGCAAAACCCTGGCCCTGTTGCAAAAGCTTGGGGTCCGCGTCATCCGCGTGCCCGCCGCCGACAGTTTCCCCGAAGTGATGACCGCGCTGCGCGCCGCCGCCAATGACCTTGGCGATCCGGCGCGCGGCGAGGCTCTGACCGTCGAGTTGCAAGGCCGTATCGACCGGCTGGCGGCGCAATCGCCCGAGCACCGTCCGCTGGCGGCCTATTACCGTCCTGACGGCGGCACCGCCGGGCGCGGAACCTCGGTCGATACCGCCATGACCGCCGCCGGCTATCGCAATCTGGCCGCCGAGTTGGGCAAGCAAGGCTGGACCGGCCTCGATCTGGAAACGCTGCTGCTGCATCCGCCCGAAGTCATCATCACCAGCTTCTTCGATGGCCGCCCCTGGTCCCTGCATAACGGCTTCGCCCATCATCCAGTGTTCCGTGCCGCCCTTGATCGGACCCGCATCGTCGATATTCCCGGACGGCTGTGGTCCTGCGGCGGCTGGCCGCTGGTCGATGCCGCCGAAACCCTGGCCACCGCCCGCGAGGGAAACACCACGCCATGACCCGTTTTTCCCTGCCGATCATTCTGCTGACTGCTTTGGGCGCCGCTCTGTTGCTGTCCATCAGCATCGGCCCCGCATCCTTGACCAGCCATCAAATCGTCCGGGCCTTGGCTGGCTTCGGCGACGATCCCCGACTGGTGCTGATCATCCAGGATATTCGCCTGCCCCGCGCCCTGTTGGGGGCCATTGTCGGCGCATCCCTGGGTCTGTCTGGCGCGGTGCTGCAAGGCTTGCTGCGCAATCCCCTGGCCGAGCCCGGGCTGACCGGCACCTCGGCCAGCGCCGGGTTGGGGGCCGTGGTGGCGCTGTATTTCGGCTGGTCGGCGGTCTTTCCCCTGGCCTTGCCGCTGGCCGCCATGGGCAGCGCCGCCATCGGCACCCTGTTGCTGCTGCTGATCGCCGGGCGTAATGCCGGAACCCTGACGCTGATCCTGACCGGAGTGGCGCTGTCCAGTCTGGCCGTTGCCCTGACCTCTTTGGCGATGAACCTGTCGCCCAACCCTTACGCCCTGAGCGAGATGGTGATGTGGCTGCTGGGCTCGCTGCATGACCGCAGCCTTGATGACGTTACGTTGGCCCTGCCCTTCGCCGCCGTTGGCTGGCTGATCATGGCCGGAACCGGGCGCGGGTTGGATGCCCTTAGTTTGGGGGAAGAGGCGGCGGCCAGCCTGGGAATTCGGGTGGGGCGGCTGCGCCTGTGGGCGGTGCTGGGAACGGCCCTGGCGGTGGGAGCGTCGGTGGCGGTCGCCGGATCGGTCGGTTTCGTCGGTCTGGTGGTGCCGCATCTGCTCCGTCCGCTGGTTCGTTCCCAACCGTCCCGCCTGCTGCTGCCCAGCGCCCTGGGCGGCGCCTTGCTGGTCACCTTGGCCGATATGGCGGTACGGCTGATCCCCGCCAGCAGTGAACTGATGCTGGGGGTTCTGACCTCGCTGGTCGGCATTCCGTTCTTCCTGGGACTGATCCTGAAAATGCAGGGAGCCGAGCAATGACCATTCTGGCAGGGGAAAATATCGACGTGTCCCTGAAAGGCCGAAAGGTTCTACACGGCGTCACCGTCGCAGCGGCCCGAGGCGAGATGCTGGGGCTGCTGGGGCCGAATGGCGCGGGCAAAACCACCTTGTTGAAAACCCTGGCCGGTCTGTTGCCCTGTTCCGGGCAGGTCACCTTCGAAGGACGGCCCGTCGCCGCGCTGCCGCCAACCGAACGGGCGCGGCGCATCGCCTATCTGCCTCAGGGAGCCCAGGCCCATTGGGCCATGCCGGTGGAAGAAGTGGTGGCCCTGGGGCGGCTGCCGCACCGAGAGCGTTTCGCCACGTTGGATGACGCCGACCGCATCGCCATCGCACGGGCCATGGAGGAAGCCGATGTCGGCGACCTGACCGGCCGCCCGCTGAATGCCCTGTCGGGGGGCGAGCGGGCACGAGTGCTGCTGGCCCGCGCCCTGGCCGTCGAGGCCCCTGTCCTGCTGGCGGACGAACCGATTTCCCATCTTGATCCAGGGCATCAATTGTCGGTTCTCGATCTGCTGCGCCGCCGCGCCGAACAAGGCGACGCCGTGGTCGTGGTGCTGCACGACCTTGCTCTGGCGGCACGAAGCTGCCACCGGATCTGCGTCTTGGATCAGGGCCATCTGGTGGCCGATGGAAACCCCGCCGCCATTCTCGACGATGGTTTGCTGGAGCGGGTCTATGGCATCCGGGCCATTCGCGGCACCCATCACGCCTCTTCCTATCTGCTGCCGTGGGAGAGAACGCGATGACCCTGCTCGGTCCCTTCGCCCGCCTGCCCCGGCCCGAGCTGCGCGATCCCTGGCTGACGCTGGATCTCGGCAACCGCTTTCAAATACTGGGCTGGCCGGTGGTCGGGCCGTCCCTGGGCGCGGCGCGCCATATCGCCTGGCTGCAGGTTTGCGACGCCGATCTGCCGCAGGGCGAAGACCCCGCCGACCTGTTCCGCCGCCGCGCCCTGGCCGATGGCGTCGAGGCCGAGGTCGGTCTGATGACGGCGGCTGAAGTACGCCGCTTCGCGCATCTTCAACGGCGGTCACCCGCCGGAGCGATCAGCGTCACCGCCACATCGGGGTTGGGCAACGGCGAAAGCGTACTGCCGCGACCGGCTTCGGTCGAAGTCCGCCGTCCTGCGGAACACATCGGCACCATCAACGTCGTCGCCGTTTTATCGGCGCCGCTGTCGTTTGCGGCCGCATTGGAGGCTCTGTCCATCGTCGCCCAGGCCCGCACCGCCGCCGTCATGCAGTTGGGACTGACCCTGCCGCAAGATGGCCGCCCGGTTACCGGCACCGGCACCGACTGCATCCTGATCGCCTCGCCCCTGGCCAACCAATGCACCAATCATTGCGGCCTGCACACCGGCATCGGACGTCTCCTTGGCGAAACCGCCTATGCGGCGGTCTTGGAAACCAGCACGGCATGGCTCGGCGCCCAAACCCGCTAAGCGGCGAAGGCCGTCTTCGCTCCCGGACGGCGATGGGTCTGTCCTTACTGCTGCATGGCCTGGTCCTGGGCGCAGCAATGGCCGCCTCTATCGGGCATGGGCTCCCCGACGAGACCGTCGTGCCGATCACGCTGAGCATGGTGGAGGAACCGGCGAGCCTTCAGCCGGAACCGAAGGCCCAACCTCCTCGCCCTGAATCAGCCCCACAGCCCCCAGCGGCTCCCCCAACGCCGCGCCCAATCAAGCCGCCGACGATCCGGCACGCAGACGTACCATCCCCCGCCCCTTCGCCGGAGAATGACAAAACAGCCGACGCCGTCAGTGACGCCGCTTCACTATCCATTCCGTCTTCAGCTTCTGGATCTGGCGACGCCTCCACCGCTTCGGACGAACCCGCCGCATTCCAGCCCGCCGCCTATCATCTGGGACAAGCGGAAACGCCAGTCCCGACCTATCCCATGAGCGCCCGACGGAAAGGGCATGAGGGAACCGTGGTGGTACGTCTGTCGGTGAATGAGGATGGATCGCCCGAATCGGTCGCGGTGATCGGCAGCAGCGGCGACACGGCGCTCGACGAAGCGGCCGTGGAAACATTGAAGCGCTGGCGATTGAAGCCGGCGCGACGCCACGGATTGCCGACAGAATCCAGTATCGACGTTCCGATCCGCTTTATTCTGAACTGATCTTGCCCGTGAGAAGAGGCAACATGCCCTCTCACTCCACCGTGACACGGCCCCGCATGCCGGCTTGATAATGTCCCGGCATATTGCAGTCGTACTCGAAATTACCCGGACGCGAGAAGGTCCAGATCAGCACCCTGCGTTCATGGGCCGGAACGTGGATGGAATTGGCGTAATGATAGTGAGCGTGCTCACCGGGAGAGGCATAAGCCTGCTCCATTTCCTTGCGGTGGATCGTCTGCGCAACGGCGTCGCCAATGGTAAAATCATGTTCGACGTCGCTGGCGTTGGTCAGCACGAAACGAATGCTTTCGCCTGTTTTCACTTTGATGCTGGCCGGATCGAAACTCATGTCGCGCATGGAAACCTTGATGGTGCGCGTCATCACCGCGTAATCCCCAGGCTCGCCAAAGGAAAACACACGGGGAGCATCCGCCGGCGTATGGCAGATTTCGACATGAGCTGAGACCGGCCCGCTCATGCAGGTCAGCAGCAGCAAGGCCAAAACGGCGCGGTGCGGAAATGGGGGGGGCATCTGTGGTCTGCCTCGGCATGGGGAGAGGCCCCCATGCCGAGGTTCAGCCTTAGGCGGAGTGGCCAGCCAATGCCGGTTTGCCCGGTTTCGCTTGCCCATGTGCCAGACTGCGTTCGGTCAGGAAACCAAACAGCAGCCCCATGGTTCCCCACAGCACGGCCTGGATGCCCAGCGAGGCGACGCGGAACTGCCACAGGACGACGGCGGGAAACTCGGCCGGTACTTCGTTGATATCCGGCAGAAACGCCTGCACGATGCCGATGACTACCACAAACGCCAGCCCGGCGATCAGGCTGGCATTCCAGCCGCCGAAACGGGGAGCAAGGCGACGGCCAAGGGTGACGGCGAACCCCATGGCGACGATCGAAAACGCCACCATGAAGAAATACAGCCCCGTGCGATAACCGATGGTTTCCGGCGCGCCGACCGAAGGCGGGTTAGCCGGGTATTTCAGATCGGGAACCAGATAGACGGCCAGGAAGGCGGCGCCGGCCAACAAGGCAGCTATGGTGCGGGGACGCAGATGCCCGACCCGGCCCTGAGCAAAAGCGAAAACCAGGGCGAACAGCCCGCCGACACCCGTGCCGAAAACCACCACACCGGTCAGCAGACCGATGGTGCTCTGTACTTCTCGGCTGACCAATTCGGGTTCGGGGGTCTCGCCCTTTTCCTGGGAAAGCTGGTCTTCGAAGGCAATCGCCCTATCGACCTGAGGCTCACCGGCCACTTTGGCGAAGCCAAACGCCAGCAATCCCGCGACAATGCCGACCAGCATGCCGCGCAGCAGTATTTTTCCAACCATGTGAATGAGCCTCCCGGCTTAGTGGCAGGGGAAACCCAAAAGATGGCGGCCGTCATGCACGAATTCGTGAACGTACATCCCCGAGAAAATCGAGGTCGCGCCCTGTTCGGCTCCGACGAAATAGACCATCAGGAGGAACATGACGCCTCCGAAGATAGCCCAGGGAACCAGTTCGCGCAGAGGAATGGTGACCGGCTCGAAAACCGGAGCGGCGACGTGTTGATGCGCCATGATGTCTCCTTGGGATTATGCGTCCCGTTTGAGTGCGATATGTGCTACGAAAACAGGTCTGACTTTTTGGCGTTCAGCCATTCACAGTGGCGCAACCGTGCCGGATTCACACCGGCTTCCGCCTTCGTAAGCAGGGCTCACCTTACAGGTCTTGATCCGACAGGGTCAATAACCATCCTAAAATCATTCTCAGGAACAAGCCTCGCTATGACCATCAGGCTATCTTTCATTTCCCATGGTCCAACCAGCGCCCTGCGTACGGCGGCTTTTCCTTTGGATGAACCTCTTTCATCTCCAGCTACCATGCCCCCGCCCTCCTTGATTCGGGCGGATCAATGCTGGTGTGGGCCTGAATTGCGCACGCGGCAGACGGCAACCCAACTGGGCTTGGAAGCATCGGTCGATCTGGCCATAAGCGATTGCGATTACGGGCGCTGGCGGGGAAACACCATGGCGGATATCCAGGCCAGCGAACCTGACGCTATCGGCCAATGGCTCACGGATCCGGCGGCAGCTCCCCATGGCGGCGAATCCATTCACGATCTGCTGGCGCGGATTGGCAATTGGATGGATGCTTTGCACCCCCACCCTGAACGGCGCGGCTCGACCTATGTCGTTGCCGTCACCCATCCGGCGGTGATCCGGGCGGGCATCGTCCACGCCCTTCAGGCCACACCAGCCTCATTTTGGCGCATCGACGTGTCGCCGCTATCGCAGGTCGATCTGGTCGGTCGGAACGGGCGATGGACTCTCACCTCCATGGCATGCCAGCCCCCTCCTCCGGCTTGAAGGGGAAACCGTAGAGAAACGCTACGCCTCACGCCGCCTTAGTCCCATAGCCGAAGCGTTCATTCAGTTTTTTCAGCAGACCCTCCGCCGCCTCACTGATCACCGTCCCAGGCGGAAAGATGGCGGTGGCACCGGCCGCATAAAGCGCATCCCAATCCTGAGGCGGAATAACGCCGCCAACGACAATCATCATGTCTTCCGCCCCCAGCTTGGCCAGCTCTTCCTTCAACTGCGGCACCAGGGTCAGATGACCGGCGGCCAGAGAACTGGCGCCGATGATGTGGCAGTCGTTCTCCACCGCCTGGCGGGCAGCCTCGGCCGGGGTCTGGAACAGCGGCCCGACATCCACGTCGAAACCCAGATCCGCGAAGGCGGTGGCGATCACTTTCTGCCCACGATCGTGACCATCCTGCCCCATCTTGGCGACCATGATGCGGGGACGCCGGCCATCGTGCTGGCGAAACTCCTCGACCATGGACAAAACTTTGTCGATGCGATCAGACCCGCGACTAACCTCGCTGGCATAAACGCCGGAGATGGTGCGAATCTCGGCTTTGTGACGGCCATAGACCTTCTCCAGGGCAAAGGAGATTTCGCCGACCGTGGCGCGGGCCCGGATGGCGTCTACCGACAGGGCCAGCAGGTTGCCCTCGCCGGTTTCCGCCGCCTTGGTCAGGGCGTCCAGGGTCTGCTGGCAACGAACGCCGTCGCGCTCGGATCGTATCTTTTCCAACTGGGCGATCTGCTGGGCACGCACGGCGGTATTGTCCACCTTCAGCACGTCGATGGGCTGCTCGTCCTCGACCTTGTACTTGTTGACGCCGACCACCGTCTGCCGTCCGGAATCGATGCGGGCCTGGGTGCGGGCGGCGGCTTCTTCGATACGCATCTTGGGGATGCCGGTCTCGATGGCCTTGGCCATGCCGCCGCTCTGCTCCACTTCCTGGATATGCTCCCAGGCACGAGCGGCCAGTTCGCGGGTCAAACGCTCAACGTAATAGCTGCCGCCCCAGGGATCGATGACCCGGCAGGTGCCGCTTTCCTGCTGCAGGAATAGCTGGGTGTTGCGGGCGATGCGGGCCGAGAAGTCAGTGGGCAGGGCCAACGCCTCGTCCAGCGCATTGGTATGCAGCGACTGGGTATGGCCCTGGGTCGAGGCCATGGCCTCGATGCAGGTGCGGGTGACGTTGTTGAAAACGTCCTGCGCCGTCAGGCTCCAGCCCGATGTCTGGGAATGGGTGCGTAAGCTGAGCGATTTGGTGCTCTGGGGCTCGAACTGCTTAATCAGCTTGGCCCACAACATGCGCCCGGCCCGCATCTTGGCGACTTCCATGAAGAAGTTCATGCCGATGGCCCAGAAGAACGACAGTCGCGGCGCAAATTGATCAATGGTCATGCCGGTGGCCAAGCCGGCGCGGGCATATTCGACGCCGTCGGCCAGGGTGTAGGCCAGCTCCAGATCGGCGGTGGCCCCGGCCTCCTGCAAATGGTAGCCCGAGATCGAGATGCTGTTGAACTTCGGCATATGCTGCGCCGTGAAGGCGAAGATGTCGGAGATGATCCGCATACTCGGCTTCGGCGGGTAGATATAAGTGTTGCGGACCATGAACTCTTTGAGAATGTCGTTCTGGATGGTCCCTGACAGCTTGTCGGGCGAAACGCCCTGTTCCTCGGCTGCGACAATATAACCGGCCAGCACCGGCAACACGGCGCCGTTCATGGTCATGGAAACCGACATCTGATCCAGCGGAATGCCGTCGAACAGCGTCTTCATGTCCAGAATGGAATCGATGGCCACCCCGGCCATGCCGACGTCGCCGGGCACGCGCGGGTGATCGGAATCATAGCCGCGATGGGTCGCCAGATCGAACGCCACCGACAGGCCCTTCTGGCCCGCCGCCAGATTGCGGCGATAGAAAGCGTTGGATTCCTGAGCGGTGGAGAAGCCGGCATACTGGCGCACCGTCCAGGGCTGGTTGACATACATTGTGGGATAGGGACCACGCAGGAAGGGCGGCAGCCCCGGCAGAGTCTCAAGGTGGTCCAGCCCAGCCAAATCCGCCGCCGTATAGAGCGGCTTGACGCCCAGCATCTCCGGGGTCTGCCACAGCGCCTCGGCAGGCGCCTGGCCCAGGGCGGCAGCGAAATCATGCTCCCAACGACCGAGGTTAGTGCCGGAGATCTCGTTACCCAGGGGCAGTTTGGTGAAGTCGGGAAAGGCGGTCATCACAGGTCAACTCCCAAACGGCCCAGAGTGGCGCGCAACACGGACAGCACATCGGCGCCCACGGAAATGAAGGCGTCGATGCCGGCGGCCTGATAGGCGTCTTTGTGCTCGCCAGGATTTCCGGCCAGGAACAGATAGTCGGCACCCGCCGCTTTCAGCGCCTGGGCGAAGGGCTCGGCCATGCTCTCATACTGCAGATCAGCGCCACACAGCACGGCGATGCGGGCACCGCTGGCCTTGAAGGCTTCGACGCAGGCCTCGGCGGAGGAGAAGCCGCTGTTAGACAGGGTCTGGATACCGCCAGCCTCGAAGAAATTCTTGGCGTAGGTGGCTCGCCCCGTATGCTGCGCCACCTTGCCCAGATTGGCGAGGAACAGCACCGGCCACGATCCGGTCCGGTCCTTGTAACGGTCGGCAGCGTCGCGCAAAGCTTCGAAGGATTCCGGCAGGCGATGGCGCGGCAGCGGCGGAATGGACACGCCTTCCCCATCGGCCAGGGATGACGCCAGAGCCGCGATGGAATAGCCTTGTTCCGCCGCTTCGACTCGGTCCTCTTGGCTGGCTAGGCGGGACAGCGGCGGCAGTTCATTCCGCGCTGGCGCCAGTCGCTGGGCCGCAGCCTGACGTAGCCCCACGAAATCGGGATGCGGACGTTCCACCGCCTGCTCCAGGATGTTGGGAAACTCATTGATGCCGGTCAGAGGCACCCGACGGCGGGCGATGTCGGCCTCGCGCTTGGCCCAAGCTTCCGCAATCTCGGCGGCGAAACTGCCGTCCAGCAGAACAGCCGCCATGCCGCCACGCCGCTCGATGTCCTGAAAAGCGGTCCAAGCCACCTCGGCCAGCTCGGCAGTCAGAGTCTCGACATACCAGGAGCCGCCCGCTGGATCGATGACCTTGGACAGGGACGATTCCTCCAGCAGAAGAATCTGCGTATTGCGGGCAATGCGGCGGGCGAACCCATCCGACGGGCCCAGGACATGATCGAAAGGCAGCACCGCCACGCTGTCGGCCCCGCCCAACCCTGCCGCAAAACCGGCCACGGTGGTCCGCAGCATGTTCACCCAAGGATCACGCTGCGACATCATTCGCCGGGCGGTGCGAGCATGGATGCGCATGGCCCGTGCCGGCTCGGCGGCGCCGCAAGCCTCGGTGATACGGGCCCACAGCCGACGCGCCGCCCTGAGCTTGGCGATGGACAGGAACTGGTCGCAGCCGACCGAGAAGGTAAAGCGAATCTGACGGCAGGCGGTGTCGATGTCCAACCCGGCGGCGGTCAGCGCCCGCAGGTAAGCCAACCCAGTGGACATCGCCGCCGCCAGATCCTGGCTCTCGGTCGCACCGGCGTCGGAATAGGCGCTGGTATCCACTCCCATCGCCACCGCCACCGGCCAATATTCGGCGGTCCAGCGCGCCAGTTCGGTGGCTTGGCGTAGCGAACTGTTCAGAGTGGCGGGCAGATGCCCATCGGTAGCCAGCGTTCCCAGCGGATCGGCATTGAAAAAGCCCCGAGCCTGCGCCGGCTGAATGCCACGCGCCCGCCAGATTCCGGCCAACATGGCGGCAGCCGTGGCGGCTTGCGTTCCCGCCTCCAGGGAGATCGGCACGAGGTCCAGAAACACATCTTTGAAGGCGAGGTCCAGGTCATCAATGGAATAGACCATGGTGCCATCCCGGCCTGCCAAGCCGACGGCAGCGGCGGCGTCCCCATCGAGACCGGCCCGGGCAGCGGCGTCGAAGCGAATCAGAACCGAGGTCGCCCCACGATACAGATCGTCGAGGATTGCGGCGTTAACAACCTTCGCTTCCGCCGCCTGCTGCTCGGTACAGACCTCCCATCCCTGATCCCGACCGGCGACAGCGCCTCGGGTGAAGGGCATCTGCCCCGGCAGGCCGGAAACGTCAGAGGGTTCACCTCCCTCCGCCTTCGTGTAGATCGGCTGAACGGCAATGCCTTCATAGAGACGCGTCACCAGCTTCTTGTCGAAGGGAGCCCCCTTCAAAGCCTTGTCCACCAACCCAAGCCATTGCTCTGTGGTGGCGGCAGGAAACTCATCAGCCAGCTTCAGCGGTTCCACAACATCCCCCCATCTCAGATTTTAGGAGTTATGTTCGCAATTTACGCATAAACACGACTATATTCAGGTGGAAAGATGTGGATTTCGTCGGCATTCAATGGGTAGTTTTGCGAAATTTGCGAAGAACCGGGAGGTCATCCATGCGCAAAGCCTATATGGGCGTCCGACTGCGGCGGCTGCGAGAAGAGCGGCGGCTTACCCAGGCCGCGCTGGCCCAGGCCCTTGGCCTTTCCACCAGTTACCTCAATCAGTTGGAGCACAACCAAAGGCCGGTCACGGTATCGGTTCTCCTTCGCATCAACGAAGTCTTCGGAGCAGGCATCCAATTTGCCGAAGACGACGAAGCACGGATGATCGGTGATCTACGTGACGTGCTTTCCGATCCGACCGTGACCGGAGAAAGCATCGCCTTGGCCGAAGTCCGCGAACTCGCCGCCAATATGCCGGCGGTGGGGCGGGCTTTGCTAACCCTGCATCGCCGCTACCGTCAAAGCTGGGAGAGACTGGATGCTTTGGCCGCCAGCCTGGGTGGCGACCGCGGCGCACCGGACCTGGGACAGCCCCCCATGCCCCACGAAGAGGTTCGAGACTTTTTCTACGACCACCACAATCATTTCGCCGAGGTGGACGAAGCGGCAGAGCGGCTGTTTGTTCGGGAAAAGCTGGAAATCGGCGCCATGGACCGGGGGTTGGAGAACCTCCTGGTTTCCCGCCATCGGATTCAGGTGATCCGTGACAATGGAGAAGAGACGGTTGGCGAGCATCGGCGTTTTGACGCTGCCAAAGGGCGATTGCATTTGCCCGCCAGCCGAAGTCCAACCCAGCAAGCCTTTCAAATGGCCACCCAACTGGCCTTCCTGGAATTGGGCGACCTGCTGACGAGTCTGACCCGCAAGGGCCGCTTCTCCAGCGACGAGGCACGATCATTGGCTCGTATCGGACTAGCCAATTATTTCGCTGGAGCCCTGATTCTACCCTACGCCCCGTTTTTGGAAGCGGCCGAACGCTTGCGGTACGACATTGAACGATTGGAGACCCGGTTCGGCGTCGGCTACGAGTCCATCTGCCATCGCCTATCCACCTTGCAGCGACCCGATGCCCGCGGCGTGCCATTCTTTTTCGTTCGGGTCGATCGCGCTGGCAATATCTCCAAGCGCCAGTCGGCGACCGATTTCCATTTCTCGCGGGTTGGCGGCACATGCCCATTATGGAACGTCTACGAGGCTTTTTCCTCGCCCGGCCGCATCCTCACCCAAGCAGCTCGCATGCCCGATGACCGCACCTATCTGTGGGTCGCCCGCACCGTCACTCATGGCGCCGGAGGATATGGCCTTCCCGGCAAGACGTTCGCAGTCGGTTTGGGCTGCGACATTCGCCACGCGCCTCGGCTGGTTTACTCGAAAGGCCTTGATCTCGGCGATCCCAGTGCCGCCACGCCCATCGGTGGAGGCTGCAAGATCTGCGAGCGTCAAACCTGCCCGCAACGAGCTTTTCCGCCTGCCGGGCGGGCATTGCTGATCGATGAGAACAGCCGCCGATTCGATCCTTATCCGGCAGCCGACACTTGACTCCCATCGGCCGCCTCCCCTACCGTGATCTCAGGTTACGGTTCCTCGGACGTTTAAAATCCGGGGCTAAGAGGGAAGTCGGTGGAATACCGACGCTGCCCCCGCAACTGTGAGCGGCGAGCCGCTGTCGATGCGTGTCACTGGTCCTTTGGGACCGGGAAGGCCAGACAGACGGTTACGACCCGCGAGCCAGGAGACCTGCCGCAACCTATGAAACGTTCTCGGGCGGGGTGTCCCGACAGGTTGCTTGCCGGGATCGTCTCTTCCGCCTTTCCCGGCATGCCGTCCGTCTCCCACAACCCGCAGTCTCGTAGCTATGGGACCGCGCATGCTTGTTCTTCATACCGATTTCCGCTTCCGGCCTTTCTTTCGTGAGGCCTGCATATGAGCGGCAACGTCATTCACCTCACCTTCCGCTCCCGCCCGATGGAACAACCGAAAGCGGCAGCGCCCATCTCCTTCATTCTGGAAGGCGCTGCCGGACGTTGGTCCCTACGGCCGGAAGATGCCGCCATGAGCCCGGCGGAACTGGTCGCCACCGCCGACAGCCTGCGTGAAATCGCCCGCAGCCTGACCGAGATGGCCCAAGCACAAGCTGGACTGCCCGCAAACCCCTGTCTTGCCGAGTTCGTCCTTTACGAGGCAGGAGGAATCGACCATTGGGTATCACCCGACGCCAATACCGCCGGTGACCGCTTCCGCCTAAAGCTCGGGTTACGCAATGCCATCAGCAGCATTCGCGAATGACAACACAACACCTGCAGAAGGCGGCAGGGAAAAGAGCGCCGCCAGATGGATGAGAATGGCGACAAAGCAGCTTCTCGCCCACACACTCCGGCCGACCGACGTTCTTCTCCACTGGGATCGCGCATCCCTTTGATCGCGTTGTTACAGGCGCTGACGGTCGCGGAATACCTGAATTTTCGGCACGCGGCGGCAGCAATGGGCGTCAGCCAGTCGGTCGTGAGCCTACGTATCAAGAAACTGGAACAAGACCTGGGCATCCTGCTGTTCGAACGGCGTCATCGTGGCGTGCGCCTAACCGAAGCCGGACGTCACTTCCTTGGACAAGTAGCGATCGGCGTCGAACATCTCGACCACGCCGTCAAAACAGCAGGAATGATTGCCCGAGGGGAACAGGGACGCCTCCGTGTCGGATTACATTCATCGATCGCCGATGGATTCCTCCCAGATCTTTTGAACCGCTACCGTGACCGGCATCCCAGCGTAGAGATCGAGATCGTTGAAGCCCGCACTCGCGACATCATCCGGCTTGTCCGCGAAGAGAGGCTCGATGTGGCCTTCGTTCTCGGCACCCCGAGCATTGAAGATTGCCATTCGAAGCCACTTTGGTCAGAAGCCCTTGTTGTGGCTCTACCGAGAAAACACATCCTGGCACAGGCTGAAAACATTCATTGGATAGACCTTGCTACCGAGACATTTCTTGTCAGACATGGCGGGGGCGGCCCACAGATCTATGATCATATAGTGCTTCGCTTGGCTGAACACTGGCTCCAACCATCCATTCGCCGTCTTGATATCGGGCGGGACACCCTGATGTCGATGGTTGCGCAGGGGTATGGCATCACACTGACCAGCCAAGCGATGACGAAGGTCTCGTTTCCCGATGTGGTGTTTCGCCCCATTCGTGATGAACCGGAACCAATCGTTTTCAGCGCAGTATGGTCGCCGTTCAATCAAGGACAAACCTTGCGGAATTTCCTCGCCCTTGCCCAACAAAAATCCCGCGAATTCGCCAAGGCTACGAACGAGGCGGCGGCGATGCACGCCGCGCCTTCGCAAACGCCCGATCGGTCGCCATGAAACGCTGGATCATCGGCACAATCAGCTTGACCGGCTCGGGCGCGGCCTGCCCACTTTCCCGACCAATCACCTCGGCATAGGCGGTCAGATCGCGATACACGGCGGCTGGCAATTCGATGGTGAGTTTCATCGCCTTATCATCGGGAATGGCGCTGAGCTTCAGCTTGGTCATGACTCACTCTCCATAGGGTTCCAGAACAAGATCGCGGGTAACGATGACGCGGACCGGGAAGCCCGGCCGGATGGTCAGCGTTGGCTGGATGTTGAGCTGGCGTTGGATGATCTGCTGGCCGGTCTGGCTGACGCTGTTGGAGGCTCCCTGACGCAGGGCCTGGACGATGGCGTCATCCTGGCCGGACGATCCGGCTTGAGCGCCGACACTCAGGATCGTTGAGAGCAGCGCCCCCTTGAGCAGCGATCCCCAGTGGTAATCGACGTCATCCTCCAGCCCGGCATAGCCTTCGGTATCGGCGCCGGGCTGGCGCTCCAGCACGATGGATTTGCCGTCGGGCATGATCAGGCGGTTCCACACCAGCAACACCCGGCTTTGCCCGAAGGCCACCGAACTGTCGTATTGGCCGATCAGCCGGGCCCCTTGCGGGATCAGCAGGTAATGGCCGCTGGGGCTGTCATAGACCGGTTCGCTGACCTGGGCGGTGATCTGGCCGGGCAGGTCGGAGCGGAGACCGGTGATCAACGCCGCCGGGATCACGGTGCCGGCCTGGACGATATAGGGCGAGGCCGGGTCGGCCAGCCGGTCGGGGGCGACGGTGCGGCGATCCACGGCGCCGTTGACAAAGGCGGTCTTGCGGTCCTGCATGTTCTGGGCGGCCCCGGCATCGACGGGCGGAGTGGTTTCCGGCGCCGTGGCGGTCGTGCGTGGCATGGCGGAAACCGCATTGGCGGGCGGCTGACCGGTTTGGCTAAACAGCCGGCTGACCCGGGCCGCCTCGGTTTCCTGGACCAGACGCTGCTCGGCCTGACCCTGGCCCGGCGCCATCACCGGCTTGCCCTGGTTCTGGGCATTGAGGATCGGTTTGCCGAGATCGCCGGGCAAGGCGGGCCCGAGCTTCGGGATCCCGCTGTAATCCTGGGGCAGTCCGCTCAGTCCTTCGGCGGCGGGACGGCTGTCGATGCCCAGCAGTTCCCGGGGAGCTTCGCCGCCTTTGCGGGTTTGCAGGCCGTACCCCAGCGCGGCGGCGATAGCCAGGGCCGAGATGCCACCGAGGGCGATCAGCACCCGGCGCGACAGCCGGGTGACGCGGGGATGCTCCGGGCGCAAACGGAAAGGTCCGGGGACCGGGGTGTCGGAGGGCTCGCTCATGACCCTGGCCCTTCGCTTACGCTCCGGGCGTTCGTCGCTTGCGAAGCTCCACCGGAGCTTCGCATTCCTGAAGAGGAACCGCTCCTTACTCCATCAGTCCGGCTGATGCGGACATGCCGGGCACTGTCGGCATCGCCCATGCGCAGCTCGGCGGCGGCGAACAGCCGGTCGACGATCATGTAATTGTGCCGCACCCGGTAATTGACCAGCTCGGAGCCGCCGGCCGGGCCGACTACGAACAGCGGCGGCATTTCGCCTTGGGCGATGCCGGAGGGAAACTCGATATAGACCTTGGCACCGTCGTCGAAGGCCCGCACAGGCCTCCACGGCACGGCGTCGCCCTCGATGGCATAGCGGAAGCGCAGGGCTTCGAGATCGATGCCGCTGGCCAGCGGCGTGATCGCTTCGGCCTCCTTGTTCTGACGGCGCAGCGCGATGAGCTGATCCTCGGGGTATTGCCAGGAGACCGAAGCCATGTAGGTCCTGGCGGTGGCGCGAAGCTCCAACAGATAGGTGCGGCGATCGGTGTTGATCACCAGGTTGGTGCGCAAGGGCGAGCGGGTCGGCTTGATCAGGATGTGGGTCTTCTTGGCAGCCCCTGTACCGCTCTCGGTGGTGCCGATGATCCAGCGCACGGTGTCGCCGGCGGCGACCGGGCCGGAGCCGACCAACTGCTCGCCCTCCTGCAGGGCGATGTCGGTGATCTCGCCGGGGGCGGCATAGACCTGATAGAGCGCCCCGGCGGAATAGGGATAGACCTGCACGGCATTGAGGAAGCCGTCGTGCTCGGGCTCGACGCGGGCGGCGGCGTTGGCCTGGTTGACGCGGATGGCGGGATTGGCCGGGGCCTTTGCAGGCTTGGGCTCGGTCAGAGGCTGCAACTGGCCGGGCAGCGGCAAAGGCTCCGGCACCGCCACCACGGTCACCGGGGCGGGCGGATCGGCCGTATGTACGGCGGGCGTGGCGTCATCATACTGGATCTGGGGCGGCGGGGCCTTGACAGCGCAGGCCGACAGCAGGCAGGCGGAAATCATCAGAGCCGGAATTCCGGCGGCGCGGACAGGTCTCATTGTCCCAACTCCTTGGACCAGTTGATGGCGGTGACGGCGATGCCGAGCGGGTTCTTGCGCAAATGGTCGGCATCGTGGGGCGTCTGGATCAGCACGGACAGGATGGCCGACCAGCGCGAGGTCTCGGCCAGAGCGCCGTCCTGATAGCGGCGCTGGACCCAGGCGATGCGGAAGCTTGAGGGCGAAGCGCGGATGACGCTGGAAACATCGACGGCGATCTGCTGACGGCCGACCTTGGCGAAGGGATCGTCGGCGCGGGCATATTCGTTGAGCGCGGCAGCGCCGGAAGTGGTGGTGAAGTCGTAAGCGCGCAGCCAGTTCGCCCGCACGATGACCGGATCGGCGGGCAGACCGCGCACATCCTCGATGAAGCGGGCGAGATACCAGGCGATCTGAGCATCGGAAGGCTGATAGTCGGCCTGAGCCGGGGCGACGGCCTGGGCCTCGCCCAGCTTATCGGTCTGCACTACCCAGGGCACCACGGTGCCGCGCGCCGACTGCCAGATCAGCCCGCCGGCGAGACCGGCGGACAGCAGCAGGGAACCGAAGGCCATCAGTCGCCAGTTCTTCGCCTGGACCCGGGCCGAGCCGATACGCTCGTCCCAGGCCTGAGCGGCTTTCTGATACGGAGTTTCGGGTTCCGGCGTACGGCCATAGCGCACCGAGGCACGTTGAAAAAGCGGCATCAGGAATTCCTTTCGGAGAGATCGACGGAAGGACCGCCGCCGGCGCTGTCGCCGGAGCGGACGGCATGGGCGGCAGTGGCGGCGCCATGGCTCATGGCCTGATTGCGGCGCATGCGTTGGGCCCAGGCCGGCGGCGAGGAGGTACCGGAACCACCAGAGGTTTCGCCACCGGCGGCTTCGCCGGCCATGGTCGAGGAGCCGCCGGTGGCGGCGAAGGCGGAGCGGGCACCGGATTGAAAGCGTTCCTTGAGGCTGTCAGCGGCACCTTTTGCCGCCTGTTTAGCCGATCCGGTTGTCGCCTTGCCCGCCGCTTTGGCAACGCCAGCCAGTCCGGAGGCGACACCGGACGCTCCGCTTTGCCCCGCCGAGGCGAGGCTGTAGGCGGTCGAAGCGGCTCCGGCCATGTGGGCGCCACCGCGAGCGGCGGCAGCGGTGGCCCGACCGGCACCGGCCAATGCCGCCCCACCGCCACTGACGAGGGCTCCGGCTCCCATGGCGGCGCCGACTCCCAGACCGGCGGCGGCCAGACCGGTGCCGACGGCAGCCCCGGCGCCAAGCTGCGGCGCACCCGATACCAATCCAGTGGCGATGCCCGGCCCGAAAATGCCGAGGCCCAGCAGGGCCAGGGCGGCGAGAACCACGGACAGGGCCTGCTCGACGGTCGGCTGGGTGGAGCCGAAGCCGGCGGTGAACTGGCTGAACAATCCGCTGCCGATGCCGACGATGACCGCCAGCACCATCACCTTGATGCCCGAGGCGACGATGTTGCCCAGCACCTTCTCGGCCAGGAAGGCAGTGCGGTTGAACAGGGCGAAGGGCACCAGCACGAAACCGGCCAGGGTGGTCAGCTTGAATTCGATCAGGGTGACGAACAACTGGACCGCCAGGATGAAGAAGGCCACCAGCACGATCAGCCAGGACACCATCAGTACGGCGATCTGCACGAAGTTGGCGAAGAAGGCGGTGAAGCCCATCATCTTGCTGGCGGCGTCGAGCAACGGCTGGCCGGCATCGAGGCCGACCTGGGCCAACCGCCCGGGACGCAAGAACTCGGCGGCGGAAATGGTTGAGCCGCCGGCCAGCAGACCGAGGCCGGCGAAGCTGTTGAACAGCACCTTGGCCAGCCCATTGAAGTTGCCGATGACAAAGGCGAAGAAGCCGATGGACAGCGTCTTCTTGACCAGCCGCTGCACCACGTCCTCGTCCGAGCCCCAGGCCCAGAACAGCCCGGCCAGGGTGATGTCGATGACGATCAGGGTGGAGGAGAGATAGGCGACCTCGCCCTTCAGCAGGCCGAAGCCGCTGTCGATATAGGTGGTGAAGGTGTTGAGGAAGGTGTCGATGACCCCCACGTTACTCATGGCGTTGCCCATGGCGTATCACTCCCCGAACATGCCGACGTCGTGGGGGACGTAGCCGCTTCTGGTCGAAAACCGGCGGTACTGCTCCTGGCCTTGGGATTCGGTGGCGGCATTGCGCGCCTGCTCCAGGGCATCGGCTCGGCTCTTGGCGGCAACCAGCGCCGTCAAATCGGACAATTGTTCGGATTGCAGGGCGAGCAGTTGGTTGCCGGCCTGGGCGGCCTGAAGGGCGCCGCTCGACGATTGGCTGGCGGACACCAGCGACGACATAGCGGAACTGTTGGCGGAGATATTGCCGACCACCCCGGCCTGGGTCTTGAGGCTATCCTCGAAGGCACCAACCGAGGTCTGCCAACGTGTTTGGGCCGTCGCCACCAAGGTGGCGTCCGACGCCGTGGTCGAGGCAGCGCCATAGGTACTGGAGTATGCGCTCTCGACCTGCTGGACGTCGTAGGCGATGTTCTGGGCCTGAGCCAGCAGGGTCTGGGTCTGCTGCACCGAGGACTGCAGTTGAGACAGTGTCGACAGCGGCAGGCTTTCGAGGTTCCGGGCCTGATTGACCAGCATCTGGGCTTCGTTGGTCAGGCTCTGAATCTCATTGTCGATCTGCTCCAGCTCACGCGCCGCAGTCAGAATGTTCTGCGAGTAGTTGGCGGCATCAAACACCGCCCACTGCGCTCGAGCCGAAGTGACGGCCAGCAGAGTGACGAGCGCCAAAGCAACCGGGGTTCGGGGCCTCAAGGCCCCGAGCAGGCGCGGGCGGCAGCCCGCCATATCGCTGGTCATGGCACAGTCTCCAAATTGGTCAGATCGGGGATCAGATCAGCGGCCCAGCCAAGCCCACGCTTGCGCAACCAGGCTGCCGCGAAATCACCCCGCCTGCCCTCGCTGAGGGTCTCGCTGATGGCAGCATGGTCGGCCTTGGAGGAGGCGGCGCAGAAGGCCAGGGCGACAGGCCCCAGGCCCAACTCGAACAGCCGGTTGCCGCGCCGCGACTGGCAGTAGTAGTCGCGCTTCGGCGTGGCCCGGGCGATGATCTCGATCTGGCGGTCGTTGAGGCCGAAACGGCGGTAGAGGACGGTGATCTGCGGCTCGATGGCCCGCTCGTTGGGCAGGAAGATGCGGGTCGGGCAGCTTTCGACGATGGCCGGGGCGATGGCGCTGTCGGCGATGTCGGACAGGCTCTGAGTGGCGAAGATCACCGAAGCGTTCTTCTTCCGGAGGGTTTTGAGCCATTCACGTAGTTGGCCGGCGAAGGCGGTGTCGTCCAGGACCAGCCAGCCCTCGTCGATGATCAGCAGGGTCGGCCGCCCGTCGAGCCGGCCCTCGATGCGGTGGAACAGATAGCTCAGCACGGCGGAGGCGGCTCCGGAGCCGATCAGCCCTTCGGTTTCGAAGGCCTGGACATCGGCCTGGCCCAGATGCTCGGCCTCGGCGTCGAGCAGCCGCCCGAACGGCCCGCCGACGCAATAAGGCTGCAGGGCCTGTTTCAGAGGGGCCGATTGCAGCAGCACGGCAAGGCCGGTGATGGTGCGCTCATGGACCGGCGAGGAGGCGAGGGAGGCCAGCGCCGACCACAGATGCTCCTTGACGGCGGAATCCACCGTCACCCCTTCCCGGGACAAGATCCCCGCTACCCACTCAGCCGCCCAGGCTCGCTCGGCGGGATCGTCGATCCGTGCCAAGGGCTGCAGAGAGACGGAGCCGTTGCCGCCCAGATCGTGCCAGTCGCCTTTCATGGCCAGCGCGGCGGCGCGGATCGAGCCGCCGAAATCGAAGGCGAAGATCTGGGATTTGCGGTAACGGCGGAACTGCAACGCCATCAGGGCCAGCAGCACCGACTTGCCGGCGCCGGTGGGCCCGGCGATCAGCAGGTGGCCGACATCGCCGACGTGGAGTGAGAAGCGGAACGGCGTCGAGCCCTCGGTCTTGGCGAAGAACAGGGGCGGGGCCTCGAAATGCTCATCCCGTTCCGGCCCGGCCCAGACGGCGGAGAGCGGGATCATGTGGGCGAGATTGAGGGCGCTGACAGGCGGCTGGCGGACATTGGCGTAGGCATGGCCGGGCAGCGAGCCCAACCAGGCTTCCACCGCATTGAGGCTTTCGGTCATGCAGGTGAAGTCGCGGCCCTGGATGACCTTCTCGACCTGCCGCAATTTCTCGGCAGCAAGGCCGGCATCCTCGTCCCAGACGGTAACGGTGGCGGTGATGAAGACCTCGCCGACATCGTCGGCGCCCAACTCCTGCAGGGCCAGATCGGCATCGGCGGCCTTGTTGGCGGCGTCGGTGTCCAGCAGGGTCGAGGCCTCGTTGGTCATGACCTCCTTGAGGATGGCGGCGACCGACTTGCGCTTGGCGAACCACTGGCGGCGGATTTTGGTGAGAAGTTTGGTGGCGTCGGTCTTGTCGAGCAGGATGGCCCGGGTCGACCAGCGATAGGGAAAAGCCAGGCGGTTGAGGTCGTCGAGGATGCCGGGATGGCTGGCGGTAGGGAACCCGACCACTGTCAAGGTGCGCAGATGATCGTCGCCCAGCTTCGGCTCCAGCCCGCCGGTCAAGGGCTGATCGGTCAGCAGCACGTCGAGATACATCGGGACTTCCGGTGGGCGGACGCGCTGGATCCTGGTGGAGATGCAGGAATGCAGGGCGGTCAGGGTCTCGCCGTCATCCAGCCAGGCCACTTCCGGCACGAAGCCTTCGACCAATTGTAGGATGCGGTCGGTGCGGTCGATGAAGCCGCGCAGCAGCTCCCAGGGATCGATGCCGGTTTTTGATCTGCCCTCATAGAGCCAGCCTTCCATCCGACTGACTTCCTCGGAGGGCGGCAACCATAGGAAGGTCAGGAAATAGCGGCTTTCGAAATGCACACCGGCCTGCTCGAAACCGTCCTGGCGTTCCAGGTCGACCAGGGCCGAAGCCGGATCGGGAAAGCGGCTTTCGGGGTAATCGGTGGAGGGCTGGCGCTGGGCTTCGACGAAGATCGCCCAGCCTGAGCCCAATCGACGCAGGGCGCTGTTGAGGCGGGCGGTGACGCCGATCAGTTCCGAAGGCGTAGCGGAATCGAGGTCGGGGCCGCGGAAGCGGGCGGTGCGCTGGAACGAGCCGTCCTTGTTGAGCACCACGCCCGGCGCCACCAGGGCCGCCCAGGGCAGGAAGTCGGCGAGGCCGGCAGGATGATGGCGGTATTCGGCAAGGTTGAGCATCGCTCACACTCCGAGAAAGGCGGGGATGCGGAGATGGCGGCGCACCACCTCGACGAACTGGGCGTCATGCTTGGCGGCCCAGACGGCGGCGGCATGGCCGAGCAGCCACAGGGCTAGACCGGGAATCCACAGGCGCAGGCCCAGCGCAATGGCCGCCGCCAGGGTGCCGTTGGCGATGGCGACGGTGCGCGGCGCCCCGCCCAGCAGGATGGGATCGGTCAACGACCGGTGAACCGGGACGGAAAACCCGGCGATGGGATCATGGCCGGTCATCACACCAGCGCCCCGCCGGAGAACGAAAAGAACGACAGGAAGAACGAACTGGCGGCGAAGGCGATGGAGAGTCCGAAGACGATCTGGATCATCCGGCGGAAGCCGCCCGAGGTGTCGCCGAACGCCAAGGTCAGGCCGGTGACGGTGATGATGATCACCGAGATGATCTTGGCCACCGGGCCCTGGACGGATTCGAGGATTTGCTGGAGCGGGGTTTCCCACGGCATCGATGAGCCGGAGGCGTAAGCGGTGGAGACCTGCATTAGAACGGTCAGGCCGGTGGTGCCGGCCAGCGCCAGGGGGCGGTGGATGGAACGGATCATGCTGTTTCTCCTGCGGGGTGTATGCGGTAATCGCCGGTGACGGGATCGAGGCCGTCGACTTCGGCGAGTTCGGCCAGACGGCGTTGCCGTCCCCGGCCGCTGAGAACGGCCACCATGTCGATGGTTTCGGCGATCAGGGCCTTGGGGACGGTGACGACGGCTTCCTGGATGAGCTGTTCGAGACGGCGCAGCGCGCCGATGCCGGAACCGGCATGGATGGTGCCGACGCCGCCGGGATGGCCGGTGCCCCAGGCCTTCAGAAGGTCGAGGGCTTCCGCCCCGCGCACCTCGCCGATGGGGATGCGATCGGGGCGCAGGCGAAGCGAGGAGCGGACCAGATCGGACAAGGTGACCACGCCGTCCTTGGTGCGCAGCGCCACCAGATTGGGGGCCTTGCACTGCAGCTCGCGGGTGTCTTCGATCAGCACCACGCGGTCGGAGGTCTTGGCGACTTCGGCCAGCAGGGCGTTGGTCAGGGTGGTTTTGCCGGTCGAGGTGCCGCCGGCGACTAGGATGTTCTTGCGGGCGGCGACGGCCCGGCGTAGCGCCTCGGCCTGGCCGGTGGTCATGATGCCGGCGGCCGCATAGTCGTCGAGGGTGAATACCGCCACCGCCGGTTTGCGGATGGCGAAGGCCGGGGCCGCCACCACCGGCGGCAGCAGGCCCTCGAAGCGCTCCCCCGTTTCGGGGAGTTCGGCGGAGACGCGGGGCGATCCAGCATGGACTTCGGCACCGACATGATGGGCGACCAACCGGACGATGCGCTCGCCATCGGCGGGCGACAGGGTGGCGCCGGTATCCTCCAACCCACCCGACAGCCGATCCACCCATAGCCGGCCGTCGGGGTTGAGCATCACCTCGACGATGGCGGGGTCTTCCAGGAAGGCGGCGATGGCCGGTCCCAGCGCCGTGCGCAGCATGCGGGCACTGCGGGCGAAGGATTCTGAGTGGCGGGAAATGCCCGGCATGATCATCCCCAGGAAGAGCCGACGCACCACGCGACCGGCGATGGGGATGATTAGAAAAGGCAGAAAATCGGGCGGATCAACAAGGCTGTGAGGGGTGTCGGGCCATGGCGTAGAAAAGGCGGCGATTGGCGGAACCGCCGCCTTTTCAGGGTGACTGGCCTTCGTTCCTCGCCCCCTCCCCGACATCCCCTGCCCCGACAACATCGCGGGAGCGTTCTTTGAGGAAACGATCCCCCACCGCAAGCCGCCGCCCCAGCGCTTCGACAAACCCTTCGAACCGCTCGGCTCCCTTCGCCTTGGCCGAGGCTTGTGCGCTGTCGGGCAACGGTGGGGTGATGGTCAGCCAGAATCGGATGAACAACGAAACCGTTTCCCCCAGGATAGACAGATCCTCGTCCAGCCCATCAATCTGCCGACCCAACTTGTCCATGCGGCGGGTGAAGGCCGCCTCACGCCGGTCAGCGGAATCTTCCGACAGGAAGGATGCCACCGCCGCCTCAATGACGGCGGATTTGGAAACATCGCGGCGAAGCGCCAGCGCTTCGACCTTGCGCAACAGATCCGGCTCGAAATAGACGTTCATGCGGCTCTTGCTCTGCATGATGCCCTCCTACAAGTCCAAACCATCAGCGGGATCCATGGTCGCCTGCCTGGCAACGGAACGCAGATTCTGGCGCATCTGGCGGGCCTTGATCGCCTCGCCATCCGGTTCGTCATCGAGAATGTCAAACTCGCGATCAGGGGGGCGGTCCTCCGGCACGATTTCCTCATGCTCGGGTAAGTCGGGTTCACGGCGAATACCGCCATTGGCCGGATCATCGTCGTTGGGTGTGGCGCTGGACGCCGCTTTAGCCCGGCGGACCTTGGGTATCGGCAGGGTTCGCCAATCATCGACGGAGGTCTGTTCGTTCGATCGATCTCCTGTCAGAACCGGCGGCGGCAACACCCGCTCCGTAAAACGACAATCCTTGTAATAGCGCGCCTTCTTTGCCCGAACCGGAGGGCTGCCGGACAGCAGCAACAGTTCGTCACTGGGCGGAAGCTGCATGACCTCACCCGGCGTCAGCAGCGGTCGCGCCGTCTCCTGTCGGCTGACCATCAGATGGCCGAGCCAGGGCGACAGCCGGTGCCCGGCATAGTTGGTTGAATCGCGCATCTCGGTGGCGGTGCCCAGCGCATCCGACACCCGCTTGGCGGTCCGCTCATCATTGGTGGCGAAGGCGACCCGGACATGGCAGTTGTCCAGCACGGAATTGTTGGAACCGTAAGCTTTTTCGATCTGGTTGAGGCTCTGGGCGATCAGGAAGCTCTTGATGCCATAACCAGCCATGAAGGCGAGCGCGGACTCGAAAAAATCCAGCCGCCCCAACGCCGGGAACTCATCAAGCATCAGCAACAGACGGTGCCGACGGTTCTTATCGTGCAAGTCCTCGGTCAAGCGGCGGCCGATCTGATTGAGCACCAACCGGATCAGCGGCTTGGTACGGTTGATGTCGGAGGGCGGCACCACGAGGTAGAGGCTGACCGGTTTCCGCTCGGCAACCAGATCGGCGATGCGCCAGTCGCAACGGGCCGTCACCTTGGCCACCACAGGATCTCGGTACAGGCCAAGAAAGGACATGGCGGTGGACAGCACGCCGGAGCGTTCGTTGTCGGATTTGTTCAGCAGTTCGCGGGCGGCGGAGGCGACGACGGGATGAACACCAACGTCACCCAGATGCGGTGTGGTCATCATGGCCCGCAGCGTGGATTCGATCGGGCGCTTCGGATCCGACAGAAAATTGGCGACGCCGGCCAGCGTTTTGTCCGGCTCGGCATACAACACATGCAGGATGGTGCCGACCAGCAGCGCATGGCTGGTTTTTTCCCAATGGTTTCGCCGATCAAGCGCCCCTTCCGGATCGACCAGGATATCGGCGATGTTCTGGACATCACGGACCTCCTTGTCGCCACGGCGGACTTCCAGCAACGGATTATAGGTGGCGGAGTCCGGATTGGTCGGGTCAAACAGAAGCACCCGGCCATGTCGAGCCCGGAAGCCCGCCGTGATCTGCCAATTCTCACCCTTGATGTCGTGGACGATAACCGATCCCGGCCAGGTCAGTAGGGTCGGCACCACCAAGCCGACGCCCTTGCCGCTGCGCGTCGGGGCGAAGCACAGCACATGCTCCGGTCCATCATGACGGAGATAATCCTGCTCATACCTGCCGAGCACCACGCCATCTGGCTTCAGCAGACCTGCGGCACGGATTTCCTCTTCACTGGCCCAGCGCGCCGAGCCATAGGTGGCGATGTTTTTCGCCTCACGGGCCCGCCACACCGACAGACCGATGGCGACGATGATCGATATAATTCCGCCGGATGCGGCGATAACGCCGCCCTCGACGAAAATATGCGGGGCATAGGCGTCATAGGCATACCACCACCAATAGAACGCCGGTGGCCAATAGAGCGGGATACCCATCAGTTCGAACCAGGGCGATCCAAGCTCGGGCTGATAGCCGAGCCGCCATGCCGTCCACTGGGTCGCACCCCAGGTCGCAGCCAGCACGATCAGAAAAATGATGAGAACCTGCCCCCAGAGGATACGGGTGGCGGACATGACGGGCTCCGTTTACCGATAGAAACGGGCCTATCAGGAGGGACGCCGGGTCATGGATCACAACGGAAAAATCGGTCCATCGCACCAGCGGATAACATGGCGCGTAATTCGGTCGGGTCTATTATCGGGGAAAAGTATCCTGGCCGGTCTCGGCCACGGCTTGTTCGAGCAACCGGCGGTAACCCTGTGTGGTCATCCATCGTGCCCGCGCCAGATGCGACACCCAGCATCGTCTGGTTTGCATCGGATCGATGGTCGGGTCACGATGCAGCACGATGCGGGCAACCTCTTTCCAATCGGCACCCTCCGCCTCGGCGTCGAGAAGCCGCAGATAGGTCACGAAGTGCGCCTCATCGTACAGAGTGATGTCCGAACCATCGGGCGCCTCGTCATCCACATCAGGATCAAGCTGGGGTTTCACACGCATCTCGCGCTCTCCCGTGGGAAGGGCTTCAAGCAGCTTATCGCCGTTGTGTGACAACAATAGCATCGGACAAGACGATTCGGAATGATCGTTCCTGGAACTATCGTTCCGCTCACGGTCCCATTCCGCCATGGACCTCAAGGAGGTCATGGCGGGCAACTTGCGTCGAATACGCCATGATCAAAAACTGACGCAGGAAGAACTGGCAGACCGTGCGGGCCTGAGCGCCCGCTATGTCGGCGCCATCGAACGCGGCGATGTTTCCGCCAGCGTGACCGTCCTTGGACAGATCGCTGAAGCGCTGGGGATTGAACCGGGAATATTGCTCAAAAATCCCCAGAGGTAATTTTAATCTTTCTCAACCCCACAGAAAATGCTTCAAAAGATCGTCTCAACTCCCATTCAGCGTCGATCGGATAAGCAGCATGGCGGAGCGAGCAGATCTAATCTCAAATAAAATTACAGAAACCCAGAAGTGGTTTATGCAAGCAATTCTGATTGTAGGATCGATTTCACTCGCAATATTCCTCCTTGTGATTCGCCAAAGCCTGACCCCTTCTGATCCCGAATTTTCGGAACGTCTTTATCGATCAGAACTTATCGATGCGGAAAAACTCTCAGGACTGCAGAAAAATATACAGCACCACCACGTCATCGTCGAAAATTTCATCTCAGACATGAATAGATACAAAGACATAGAAGAGGCAGCGGCACAGAAATCGCGTAAAAGATGCGGGGAATGCACCGATGCATCATTTAAAAATGAACACATCCTCCTTAAAGAACAACGATTTCAAGCAATCATATTATGGACAGGTATTTTGCAATTGGACCCCATTGGGGCCATCGACTTTAAAGTTGCGTCACGCGCTCTTCATGCGCTTCGCAATCCAGACGACCCAACCTGGGGAGATCACGCAGGAGCTCCCCCAGAATCCGCGAGCGATCGGCTCATACTCGCATCTCAATACGCAGGAATACAGACCGCAACTACAAATAATTCACCTGAATTTTCACTCATATCCCGCATCAGAAACTCACAAAATAGTGATGATGATGATGACACTTTAGGTGAAGTTAATCTCAACAGGCTCCAGATCGCACTTCAAACGCTAGGCTCATACTGCGACCAATTCGGTCTAGGATCCTGTGATCGCACCACAATTGAAACCTCTTTGAATGACAACTATAAAAACCCAACTTCATTTAAAACTCCAATTTTTGAAGCCGCTTTCGATGCGAAGGTACTCCTTATAACATTGCCCCTGGCACTCATTCCTATGATGCTTCTTGCATCAGCCCTACTCACGCGCCTCAGCGGCCTTCATCTTCTCGGAAGGCAGGCTGGTCTCGACCCGGATCTTATCTGGCATCCGCTTGACCCGTACTCACAAAGAAACAGCAATGACAAATTGTATAACATTCCACAAACCCTGACATTGTCCGCCACACACGCTATAACAGCCCTATTGTGCGCCGCACCGTCACTCGTTGACTATATGGCAATAAACACAACAGAGCATTTCATTGCATGGACACGGAGCCCACTTGACAGAATTTTATCCGGATTTGTTCGAGGATATGGCCCTCGGGTCATTCTTGCCATTATATGTGTACTTTCATTTTACATGGTAAGCACAACACTTTCCCCAAGAACAAAATATGTATCTCGCCATTTTTTTAAAAATCCCCGTCATCGGCAGCGATGATCAGTATTAGACATACCTACCCTCAGAATATCTACAAACCTAGTCCGCGCTTGCGGCCAAGCCGCCACGATACCGCCCCGCCCTGGACGATGCCCATGACCTCGCGGCCCAATCGATCTTCGATCACCGGTCGCCACGGAACCAAGGTGAACTCCTGGGCATTTTCGATCAGGGCGAACTTGCCGCTTGAAAGTTGAATGGTCCGTTTGAAAGTACCCTGCACCGTCTCACCATCTCCAACGATCCGAAATGGTGCTGCCTGGGACACGGCCAGTTCGGCTCCGGCCCGGGCAACATCCCGTTGCTCAAGGGTGGCAAGCAGATTACGCCGATAGAAGATCCGGCCATCGGCATGGCGGGTGGCGTCGCCTTGTTCGATCAGATGCTCGCGCCGCCGCTCCATGGCCTGCTGAACCTCCTGGCCGAAACCGGCTTGAGACAGATCGGACGGACCGCGCCCAACCAAACGGTGATCAAGCCAGGTCGCGCCGTCGGCGCCGATCTGAGCTTCCAGGTCAAAGGTCGAAAGCGTGCGGATCTGGAGCTGGCGATTACGGGCCGCATCATGGGCGGCGGCCCGGCTTTCGAAATCTTCCGGGATACGCCAGTGATCAGCGTCGATCCGCTCGACGATACCGGCCCGGCGCAGGGCTTCGAGCCGACGGACATGAGCGTCGATGAAGCCGTCATAATCACCGCCGGGAACGCGGCCCTCGAACCGTGCCTGTTCCCGATGACGGCTTGGCCGATAGACGCCCTCCTCCACCATGCCGACGATAGCGAGGTCGGCAGGTCGATGCCCGGTCGCAGCCGGAGCGATTTCGATGATACTGCCGATGTGGGCATCCTCCACCTGCAGCGGATCGATGTTGGCGACATGATGAGTGCGGCCATCGATGCCATCGACGATCAGAGTCAGATTTTCCCCCAACTCGTCGGTCAGATACTTGTCTACGACCCGACCGATGACCGGAGCCACCGGAACGCCATCGTGAATTTGGAAGCCGCTCGGATCACGCTCCCGGCCTTCTGCCCGCAGCGCCCGCTGCATGGTCTTGACGATGTCGCCGCGCTCGCCCAGCTCACGTAAGGTCGGCTCCAACCGCTCACTCAATTCCCAATGGCCGGGGGCCAGCTCAGTAGCAAGCCCCATGCGCTTCAGCTTGCCGAGCCGAGCCAGCCGTAAGGCACGGTCGGCAACGCCGCGTGGATCGGCCACTTCATGGCGCAGATCGAGAACGCCGTCCCCGGCTTCGGCGATCAGCGCCCGGTCGATACGGGTGAAACGGTCCTGGTCGATCTCGGCGGCGAGCTTACGTTGCTGTTCGATCTCGGTAACCGGACCCAGCTCCAGCGTCACCAACTCGCTGGCCCGCTCGCGAACGCCCTGGGCGATGTACTCGCCGTTGATGACCAGATCCTCGCCCAGTTCGTCACGGCCGTTGACGACGACATGGACATGGGGATGGCCGGTGTTGAAATGATTGACGGCCACCCAATCCAACCTCGTGCCCAGATCCTGCTCGACCTGACGCATCAGATCGCGGGTAAAGCTGGTAAGGTCTGGCAGCTCCGCGCCATCCTCGGGCGCCACGATGAAGCGGAACTGGTGGCGGTCGTCGGCTCCGCGCTCAAGAAAGGCGGCGCCATCGGCCCGATCCTGCGCGCCGGAATAAAGCTGACCGCGTTCGCCATCGCGCGAGGTGCCATCCCGCTGAATATAGCGCAGATGAGCCGCGGCCCGTCCGCCCTTGCCGGCAGCGCGGACGAAACGGGCCTTGACCACGACGCGACGCATGCCCGGTCGCCGGTGGCTCCACCCCGAACCCAGAGTGCGGGATCTGGCGAAGGCGGCCCCGCGCCCACGGATAACGCCCCGCTTTGATTGGGCAGTTCGCGTCCTGCCCTTCGATAATCCTGCCGACGGTTTGAGACCATGCTGCCGGGCAACCTTGCGCACCTTGGAGAAAAAGCTGGGCGCGGGCTTGCCGGTGGGGGCATCGGAGCGGATGCGGCCAGTCCGGGGGCGGAAGCGATCGTCCTCGTCCCCGCTCATCGGTGGAAATCCGGCCAGAGTGCCGCCCGACAGTCCGCAAATGCAGGAATTCCGGGAAGGCGCGGCACCGTGCTGCCATTTGGATGGTGCCGCCCTAACCAATGTGCAGACCACAATAATCCGGCGAATGGAAGCAACGTAGTGCCATTCGCTTTTATCTTGCCCTCCTAATCGGCTGTATTTCGTCTGTTTGTGTTGCCATCGTCGTTTCTCCTTTATTTTGCGATAATATACCTTTCGCTCATCTGCGGCACGCTGTTGATGCAAGGTTGAGGGGTCTGGC